>Ga0265342_10000110_pt1 | contig 91145 bp, 75 predicted proteins | sample 4CB327metaG_FD_203125 | JGI IMG/M metagenome (GOLD analysis project Ga0265342, IMG submission 203125) | Rhizosphere microbial communities from Carex aquatilis grown in University of Washington, Seatle, WA, United States - 4-CB3-27 metaG | ecosystem: Host-associated > Plants > Roots >...
CCGCCGATCGTGACCTTGACCTGCTTCTGGACGGTAAAGAGTTTTCCGTCATTGGTCTTCGCCACGACGATGACATTTTCGGTGGTCGCGAGCCGGATGCGGGTCGCGGCCAAGGCCCGACCGGACATTCCGGTAAAATGAAAATGCGCGACGCCGGGGCGCGGATTGCCGTCGGTGACCACCAGGATATCGGAAACATAGTTGTCGGCGGTCATCTGGCTATCGACCGTGATCGACAACGGGATCGTGTTGCCGTTCTCTGCGATCTCCGGCAGCTCGATCGTGATCTTGCCCTGCTCCGCCGGCTTGCCGCCGGTGAACTTGGCGATCTCCGCCGCAGCCTCCGCAGGCGTCGCGACCGCCGGCACCGACTCACCGAGGGTCACCAGCAGGGCCGCGCCGCCGGCCCCTAGCGCCAGCATGTCGCGGCGGGACAAACTCTGCATCAAAACCTCTCCTTGGCTGCTGGAACCCGCTTTGATGGCACCATAGCGCGGACGGCTTCCAGCGCAAAAAACGACCCGGACCTGAGCCCGGGCAGGACGAATGTCTTCACGATAACCGGCATTTGATCCAACCTGGAGGTGGCAGCTTATCGCCAACGCTTCAACGCATCCTTATATTAACGTCGAGATTTGGTGAATCTTCGGTGACGTTGCTCGACCTGCGGCAGTTGGGCGCGTTTCCGTCGATCTGTGGTTTGAACTGGAGCCCGCGCGCCCATGATCGGTCGTCGTTTCATGTCGGCTTATTGCCTTATTGCGACCCTCGCCCTCGTCAGCGCCGCGGGCATGGGGCCTGCGCGCGCAGCCGAACTCATCATGTTCGAGCGCGCTGGTTGTCCCTATTGCGAGGCCTTCGATCGCGAAGTCGCGCCGATCTATCCGCGCACGCCGGTCGGACAACAGGCGCCCCTGCGACGGGTCGATATCTACAAGCCGATCCCCTCGGATCTGCAATCCGTGCGCGTCGAGCGCATCACGCCCGTATTTGTACTGGTCGACAATGGTCACGAGATCGGTCGTATTCGCGGCTATCCCGGCGAAGCAAATTTCTGGGGACTGGTGCAAAATCTGGTCAGCGAAATGACGCCCCCCGCCGCCGACATTCACGCAGCGGTCCCCTCCGCATTGCACACCGTGTCCACGCCCTGAGGTGCACGCTCGTTCGTGACCATTGCGTTGCTTATCCCGCTGCCCGCTCCTTTTTGAACACGGCGTGCCGCCGCGACCGTTCACGCTGATCCCCCCACTGAAGCGAAATCCGGCTTGCCGATGCGTGCCGGAGAGGCCATCCTCACCAATCAATGTCGGACGGCCGGATGTTCCGGACCAGCTCCGATCAAGTCGCGGCTCGCGTTGGCGAGACCGTGGCGCACGGGAGGAAAACGAATGTCCGGGAAGGACGACGCGACGTTCGCGCGACGGGATATCCTCAAATCTATTGCGACTGTCGCGAGCGCGGCCCCGCTTTCTCCCACACTGATTGCGGCAACGACCGCAACCGTCGCCGTCGCGGCCACCGCGGACGCTGCGCCAACACCAGCCACGCCGGTCGCCGGCTATCAATCCCTCGGTCCCGACGAGGCCGCCTTCGTCGAGGCGATGGTCAACTTGATGTGCCCGGCGGATCATCTCACGCCCAACGGCGTCGATTGCGGGCTCGCGACATTCATCGATCGTCAGCTCGCCGGCGGATTCGGCCAGGGTGAAAATCTCTACATGCATGGCCCCTGGCATCAGGGCAAACCGCAATTGGGCTACCAACTGCCGTTGACGCCCGAGCAGTTTTTCAAGGCCGGCATCGCCGCAGCGAGCGCCGCCTGCCGGACCCGCTTCGGCAAGGACTTCGACGCCCTGCCGGCCGCCGACGCCGAGGCCTTCCTGCAGGACCTCTCCAAGGGCAAAGTCACCGATCCCCGAGTGCCGCTCGGTCTTTGGTTCAGCGATCTCGCCTATCCCTTGTTCGTCCAGGCCTGCTTTGCCGATCCGATTTACGGCGGCAACGCCGACAAAGTGTTCTGGCGGATGATCGGCTATCCGGGCCTGCCGGCAACGCACACCCGCGACATGGTGGAGTACCGCGGCAAGCCCTACCCGGGCGCCAAGGATCCCAAATCAATTGCCGACTTCAGCTAAGGGGACAACGTCATGGCCACCAAGCTGAACAACCGGACTGTCGTCATTGTCGGCGGCGGATTGACCGCCGCCCTCGTCGCGCGGCAATTGACCGCGAAAGGCGTCGACGTGCTCGTGCTGGAGCGCGGCGTCGACCGCCGCAAAGCCGCCGAAGCCAAGCTTCCCAACCAGCGCGACGAGTTGCGGTGGGACGTGCGGGGGGGCCTCGGGCAGGATTGGTCGGTCGAGACTTATACGGTGCGCCACTCCGGCAAAGAAGACGCGTTGCCGGCTCGCCGCCTCGCCGCCTTCCTCCCGGGCGAAGGCATGGGCGGTGCCGCCAGCCACTGGAACGGATTTACCTGGCGCTGGTCCGAATACGACCCCACGCTACGCACACGCATCGAAAGCCGTTACGGCAAGACCGCGATCCCGCCTGAATTGCTGATTCAGGACTGGGGCGTCACCTACGCGGAAATGGAGCCTCATCATCACCTTTTCGAGAAGCTCTATGGAATCTCCGGCAAGGCCGGCAACATCAACGGCAAGCTCCAGCCGGGCGGCAATCCGTTCGAAGCCCCGCGGCGCGACGAATATCCGCAACCGCCGCTGGAGCCGACCGAGGCCGGACTAATCTTCAAGGCCGCCTGCGAAAAGCTTGGCTACAAGCCCTTCATCGCACCCTCAGGCAATTCGTCCGGGGCCTATACGAATCCGGATGGCATGAAGCTCGCGCAATGCCAGTATTGCGGCCATTGCGAGAAATTCATTTGCGAGGCGCAGGCCAAGGCAACCCCGGACACGTTGCTTTATCCGATGCTGCTGCAACGCAAATCTTTCGAAATCCGGCTGCAGTGCCGCGTGCTCGGCGTCGACTACGACAAGCAAACCAAGCGCGCGATCGGCGTCCGCTACGTCGATCTGATCACCGGCGAGGAATACGAGCAGCCCGCCGACGTCGTCGTGCTCGCGGCCTTCACCATGTCGAACACCCGGTTCCTGCTGATGGACCGCATCGGCACCCCCTACGATCCGGCAACCGGACAAGGCGTCGTCGGCAAGAACTTCTGCTACCAGACCAATTCGGGAATGAACGTGTTCGTCAAGGACCGCTGGATCAATCCGTTTCTCGCCAGCGGCAGCACCGGCATCACCATCGACGAATTCAACAACGATAATTTCGATCATACAGGCCTCGGCTTTTTCGGCGGCGGTGGGATCAGCGCCAACCTCACCAACGGTCGTCCGATCGGGAACCGGCGCGTACCGGGATCGACGCCGAACTGGGGCACCCAGTGGAAAGAGGCGAATGCCGCCTGGTATGCGCATTCGTTCGCGATGCAGGTCCAGGGCTCGAGCTATCCGCACCGCGAGAATTATCTCGATCTCGATCCGGTCTACCAGGACGCCCACGGCCAGCCGTTGGTCCGCATCACCTTCGATTGGCGCGAAAACGACATGCGGATGTCCGAGTATTGCACCAAGAAAATGGAAGAGATCGCCAAGGCGATGGACGCGACCAGCCTCGGCCCCGCGGCGCCGCGCAAAAGCCCGTTCGATACCCGCGTCTATCAGAGCACGCACATCACGGGTGGCACCCCGATGGGCGCGGATCCCAAGACCAGCGTTGTCTCGCAACATCTTCAGCATTGGGACGCGCAAAATCTGTTCGTCGTCGGCGCTTCGGTCTATCCGCACAATTCCGGCTACAACCCGACCGCGGTGCTTGGCGCCCTGGCGCTGCGGCTCGGCGACGACCTCAACTCCTATATCGAACGGCCGCGAAAGCTTTGAGCCTTTGCTGCAAAAACCAGATTCCATCCCACAACGGAGAATGATGGCGTGACGACCATTGTGCGCCTGGCAGCGCTGATCTTCATGGTGACAAGTGTTGCATGCGGCTCGAGCGCGGTTGCGCAGGATCGCGAACGCGGCCAGCAGGCCTTCGCCGCTTGTGCGCCCTGCCACGCGCCCGACAAGAACGGCATCGGCCCGCGACTGGCTGGTGTCGTCGGCCGCACGTCCGGATCGGTCGAGGACTTCCGCTATAGTCGCGCGATGAAGAACGCCAAAATCGTGTGGGATGCCGCGACGCTCGATGCCTATCTGGCCGAGCCGCAGAAGGTGGTGCCCGGCAATCTGATGCCGTTTTCCGGTATCGACGATGCGCAGAAGCGCGCCGATCTCGTCGCCTACTTGAGCACGCTCAAAGCAACCAACTGAACAGCAAAAGACGGAAGGCCTCTAGGCTCTCCCGATCGGATCGGCTGCTGCCGCGTCGATGATCCGCAGCTGCACACGTTCCTGGCCCTGCCAGCGGTCAAGCGCGAGCGAGCCCGCCAGGTGCATCCGCTGGCCGCGATTTTTCAACAGCGCATCGCCAAGCGCCTGGCCGGCGGCGCGGAACGCAATGGCATTGAGGGGAGCGCCCTCCCCCGATTTGAGACGAACGCGCACGTGCGCCTGGCCCACCTGCTCGGCGTAGACCACCGCGTGCGCGGGCAAGGCAACCACCGGTTCGGGATTGCCGGAACCGAACGGTCCGGCGCTCGCGATCGAGGCGTGAAACTCCGGGGTGGCGGAGGTTGCGGTCATCGCCGCGTCGATCAACAGGGCACTGTCCCGGCGTGCGACATCAACGTCGGCCGCCAGCGTCTCCTCGAGAAAGGCGCGGAAAGGGGCGAGCGCGCTCTTGCGCAGGGTCACGCCGGCAGCCATGGCGTGGCCGCCGCCCTTGATCAACAACCCATCCGCCACCGCCTGGCGCACCGCACGGCCGAGATCCACGCCCGTGATCGATCGACCCGAACCGGTGCCGCTGTCGCCGGGTTCGAGTGCAATCGCAAAGGCCGGACGCCCAAATCGCTCCTTCAGGCGTGCCGCCACCAACCCCACAATGCCGGGATGCCAACCTTCCGACGCGGTCACCACCACCGCGCCTTTGTCCTCGAGACCGAGCGCGGCCATCGCCTCGGCTTCCGCGTGACCGAGCGTCGCCTGTTCGATCGCCTGCCGCTCGCGATTGAGCCGATCGAGCTCCTCGGCCATGCGCGTAGCTTCCGAGCTGTCCTGCTCCAGCAGAAGATTGACGCCGAGATCGGCGCGGCCGATGCGGCCGCCCGCGTTGATGCGGGGACCCAGCAAAAAGCCGAGATGCCAGGGTTCGGGCGGCCCGGAAAGACGTCCGACATCCATCAGCGCGGTCAGACCCACCCGCTCGCGTCGCCGCATCGCCAGCAGGCCTTTGGCGACGAACGCGCGATTGAGCCCCTTCAAAGGCACCACGTCGGCGACGGTGCCGAGCGCAACCAGATCCAGAAATCCGAGCAGGTCGGGCTCAGCGCGCGCGCCGCTCCAGAATCCCCGCCGGCGCAGCTCGCGATTGATGGCGACGATGGTGAGAAACACGAGGCCCACCGCGGCGAGATGGTTGAGCGCAGAGAGATCGTCGAGCCGGTTCGGATTGACGATCGCAACTGCGGGCGGCAAGTGCTCGTCGGCCTGGTGGTGATCGATAATGACGACGTCGAGCCCGAGACGCTTGGCCTCGGTGAGCGGCTCCATGCTGGTGGTACCGCAATCAACCGTGATCAGCAGCTTCGCACCGCGCCCGGCAAGCGACTGGATGGCACCGCTATTGGGTCCATAGCCCTCGAAAATGCGATCGGGAATGTGGATCAACGGATCGACGCCGGCCGCCCGCAGAAATCCGCACAGCAGCGCGGCGCTCGTCGCCCCGTCCACGTCGTAGTCGCCGAAAATGGCGATGTTTTCTCCCCGCACCACCGCGTCGGCGATGCGCATCGCGGCCGGTTCCATATCGGTGACGACGTAAGGATCCGGCATCAGGCGCTTGAGGCTGGGATCGAGATAGGCTTCGACCTCGTCAAGTTCGACGCCGCGTCCGGCGACGACCCGCGCCAGCAGCTCCGGCAGACCGTAGCGCTGCACCATCGCCAGCGCGCGCGCGTTGCCGCGCTCGTCAAGCCGATCGCGCCACGCGCGACCGGTGGCCGAGCGCTCCACGCCGAGGAAGTGACGCGTACGGAGATCGAGAGTCATCGGCCCTGCTGAAACTAGCGCCTGATCCAAAGAGTAGAATCAGATCAGGCTCTCGATTCATACGTTTGTCGCGCAATCTTGCGGCGAACCGGTGTCCGCTTCGCAGGAAAGCGCGCTAGCCATCGAGAAACACTCACGCACCCAACGCAACAACACTTCGATCTACGGTTGGGCCTCTTCAGCAACGCCCGCGCGCAGATCGGAACATCAATCCAGCTGGAACTTGTCGATATGGCGATGCTCGGCCCGAATCCAGCGTACCGTGCCGGTGGCAGAGCGCATCACCACGGTCTCGGTTTCGACCGCATCGTCCTTGAAGCGCACGCCTTGGAGCAACGAGCCGCTGGTGACCCCGGTGGCCGCGAAGACGCAGTCGCCTCTGACCAGATCAGCCATCGCATATTTCTTATGGGGGTCGCTGATTCCCATCTTGCGCGCGCGTTCGCGCTTCTCGTCGGTATCCAGCACCAACCGGCCCTGCATCTGCCCGCCGATGCAGCGCAGCGCCGCCGCCGCCAGCACCCCTTCCGGAGCGCCGCCGATTCCCAAGTAGACGTCAATTCCGGTCATTTCGGCATCGGCGGCATGGATAACGCCGGCGACGTCCCCGTCGGTAATGAACGCGACCGACGCCCCCGTCTTGCGCACGGCGGCAATCAGATCCGCATGCCGCGGCCGGTCGAGGATCAACGCGGTGATCTTGTCGGGTTTGACGCCCTTGGCTTTCGCGAGCGCACGAATGTTTTCGTCCGGTGGGGCGTCGAGATCGACAACCCCCTGCTGATAGCCCGGACCAATGGCGATCTTCTCCATGTAGACGTCCGGCGCGTTGAGCAGCGTGCCGCCCTGCGCCATCGCCATGGTCGCGATCGCGCCGGGCATGTTTTTCGCGCACAGCGTCGTGCCTTCGAGCGGGTCGACCGCGATGTCGACCTTGGCGCCGAGCCTGGAGCCGACATTCTCGCCGATGAACAGCATCGGGGCTTCGTCGCGCTCGCCCTCGCCGATGACCACGGTTCCATCGATCGGGAGCTTGTTGAGCTCCCGCCGCATCGCATCGACCGCCGCCTGATCCGCGTCCTTTTCGTTGCCGCGCCCGCGCAGACGCGCCGCTGCGACTGCAGCGCGTTCGGTCACGCGCGCAATCTCGAGCGACAAGATGCGCTCCAATTGCCGCTGGGGCTCGATCGTTGGCGACGACATCAACAGTGCTCCCACATTCAGCGCCGGCCCAACCCGGTCACCATTAATCTTTCTCGATTCGAATAAGTTGCGGCACCCCCGCGATAACCTGGTGACGTTCGATCGCCTGCAGTGCACGGCGAACGGCATCCTCGGTGGTCGCGTAGGTGATCAGAATAATGGATGCCGGCGCTTCCGGGCTCTTGGGGTCATCGCCGCCATGCGGACGAGTGCCGCGATGACGCTGCACGATCGATTCCAGCGAGATTTGCTCGTCGGCGAGGTGCTTGGCGATGGCGGCAAAGGTGCCCGGCCGGTCGACGGCGAGGAGACGGATGTAATAGCCGCCCTCATGCAGCTGCATCGGGGCCTTTTCGCTGGTGGTGAGCCCCGCGGTCGGCCATCCGAACGGGGCCGCGCGCACGCCGCGGGCGATGTCGCCGAGGTCGGCCACTACAGCGGACGCCGTCGCGGCGCCGCCCGCGCCAGGACCGACCAGCGTAATCGGGGCGACGCCGACGGTGTCGATCGACACCGCATTGGTGACGCCCATGACCTGCGCGATCGCGGAATCCTTGCGCACCATGGTGGGATGCACCCGCTGCTCGATGCCCTTGTCGGTGCGCACAGCCACGCCGAGCAATTTCACCCGGTAGCCGAGTTCGTCGGCGGCTTCGAGGTCAGCCGGCTCGATCGAGGATATGCCCTCGACGTACACCGCGTCGGAATTGACCTTGGTGCCGAACGCCAAGCTCGCCAGGATCGCGAGCTTCTGCGCGGTATCATACCCTTCGACATCGAATGACGGATCGGCCTCGGCATAACCGAGCCGCTGCGCGTCCTTGAGACATTCAGCGAATGACAGCTTTTCCCGCTCCATCCGCGTCAGGATGTAATTGCAGGTACCATTGAGAATGCCGTAGACGCGCGCGCACGACGAGCCGGCGAGGCCGCCGCGCAAAGTCTTGACCACCGGAATCGCGCCGCCGACAGCCGCCTCAAAATTGAGCGCCACGCCTTTTTGCTCGGCGAGCGCGGCCAGCGCCACGCCGTGTTGCGCGAGCAGCGCCTTGTTCGCCGTCACCACCGATTTGCCGGCACCGAGCGCGGTCGCCATTGCGGTCTTGGCCGGATCCCCGGCCCCGCCCATGAGCTCGACGAAGACGTCGATTTCGGGATCGGCCGCCAGCGCGACCGGATCAGCGGCCCATCGGAGCGCCTTGAGATCGACACCCCGGTTCTTGGCCTGAGAGCGCGCCGTCACCGCGACGACATCGATCGGCCGCCCGCAACGGCGGGCAAGCGTATCGCGCTCGCGCTCGAGCAATTGCAAAACCGCCGCGCCAACTGTGCCGAGCCCGGCGAGACCCACTTTGAGCGGGGGATTCATGAAGCATCGCAGCCTACGTGAGGGCGACGCCGCCTATTCAGCGCCGCTTTGCGAGGGGGACGACGTTGTGCAACTTTTCCGGCCCGGTTTCAAGGAAGCGCCGAAGATTGCGGGCGGCCTGGCGGATCCGCTGCTCGTTTTCCACCAGCGCAATGCGGACAAACCCTTCCCCGTGCTCGCCAAATCCGCTTCCCGGAGCGACCGCGAGCTCGACCTTCTCGACCAGCAGCGTGGAGAACTCCACCGAGCCGAGCGACCGGAACGGCTCCGGCAGCAGGGCCCAGGCGAACATCGAGGCGCGCGGCGCCGGTATCTCCCAGCCAGCCCGGCCGAAGCTCTCCACCAGCACGTCCCGCCGCCGCTTGTAGGTCTCCCGCATCTCGCGGATGCAGTCATCGGGACCGTTGAGCGCGGCCGTGGCCGCCACCTGGATCGGGGTGAAGGCGCCGTAATCGAGGTAGGATTTGACCCGGCCGAGGGCCGCGATCACCCGATCGTTGCCGACCGCAAAGCCGATGCGCCATCCCGGCATCGAGTAGGTCTTCGACATCGAGGTGAATTCGACCGCAACATCGAAGGCTCCCGGGACCTGCAGGATCGAGGGCGGCGGATCGTTGTCGAAATAGACCTCGGCATAGGCGAGATCGGACAGCACCAGCAGACTGTGCTTCTTCGCGAATGCGACCAGATCCTTGTAGAAATCGAGATCGGCGGTATAGGCGGTGGGATTGGCGGGGTAGCAGACGACCACCGCGATCGGCTTCGGGATCGAGTGCATCACCGCGCGCTCGAGCGCCTCGAAGAACGATGGCGTCGGCTCCGACGGCACCGAGCGGATCACGCCGCCCGCCATCAGAAAGCCGAACGCGTGAATCGGATAGCTCGGATTGGGCACCAGCACTACATCGCCAGGAGCGGTGATCGCCTGGGCAACGTTGGCGAAGCCTTCCTTCGACCCCAGTGTGGTGACGATCTGGGTGTCGGGATTGAGCTTGACCCCGAACCGCCGCCCATAATAGGCCGCCTGCGCGCGGCGCAGCCCCGGGATACCCTTGGACGCTGAATAACGATCGGTTCGCGGCTTGCCGATCGTCTCCTTCAGTTTCTCGATCACATGCGCCGGCGCCGGAAGGTCCGGGTTGCCCATGCCGAGATCGATGATATCGGCTCCGGCATTGCGCGCTGCCGCCTTCGCCCGGTTCACTTGTTCGAACACATACGGCGGCAGACGGCGGATGCGATGAAATTCTTCCATGACCGGTTGATCTCTTGATCTGATCGCTCGAACTCTTTGCCCGCCGATGACGCCTCAAGGCCAAGATCAGACGGCGGGACTCAGGTAAGATGCTTGCTCAGCCCTTGTACCATGGGTTCCGCCTCTCGGCAGCAGAGCTGACGCTGCAGTTACGGCGGTTTAACGATTTGTCACCTTAACTATTGGTCATCGCGCGGGACGGTGTTGGAGCGTTTGGTTTGGCGGTCCCGCGCCGCCAGCAGGGCATCTTGCGCCTTCTTCTGTTCGGCGTCGGTGAGGACGGCATCCTCGCGTGGGGGCGGCATGTCGTGCACGGCAGGGTAAGCCATCGGGGTCGCGGGACGTTCGGGCGCACCGGCCGGCAGACCGCCAACAGCCGCTGGCATTTCGGAGAGCACAGTGGACGAGCAGGCGCTCAACGTTGTTGCGACAATCCCCGCGAACACCGTCGCGGCGACCCACCGCAGCACCCCTAAGGCGGGGCTCCACAAACCTCGGTTCGACACCTTGCCCTGCTGAATCTTTGTTTATTTGCAAACAGTTGCGAGCGGATAGCGTTTTTTTGGAATATCCAAGTAATATGTCGAAAGCAAGGACGGGCGAGGCGTGACAACAGAACGGTTAACCGCATCGCCGCCGACTCAGCCTGAGGCCGACGGCAAGAAACCAAAAGCGAGACCGCGCAAGGCGCGTGGCACGGCTGCTGGCGCGCCTCGGACCGCCCGCGCGCCAAGCCCTGACAAGACCCGACCGCAGGTCATCCCCCCGGATCCGGAGCAGCCCCCCAAACCAGCCCCCCCGAAGCCGGATGCTGCGAGCGCGGAGGCGCCGAAGGCTCCGAAGCTCGATATCGAGATGCTGTCGAAGAACATCGCGCGCATGGTGGAGGAAGGCGGCAAGGCGCTGGCGGCCTACCTGAAACCGCGCGAGCAGGGCCGGATCGGCGCCGACGGCAGCGCTGAGGAAATCGCCGACGTGGTCCGGACCCTCGGCCATGTGTTGGAATATTGGCTGGCGGATCCCAAGCGGGCGATCGAGTTGCAGACCAGCCTCGGCAAGGCGTTTCTCGAATTGTGGGTGGCCGCGGTCCGACGCATGATCGGCGAGGACGCGATGCCGGTGGTGAGCCCGGAACCGCGCGACAAGCGCTTCACGGATCCGGAATGGTCGTCCAACCAATATTTCGATTTCGTCAAGCAGGCCTACCTGCTCACGGTCAAATGGGCGGACGAACTCGTCAAGAACACCAAGGGGCTCGACCCCCTCACCCAGCAGAAAGCCGAATTCTACGTACGGCAGATCGGCAATGCGATTGCGCCATCGAACTTCATCCTGACCAATCCGGAATTGCTGCGCGAGACGCTGGCCTCGAACGCCGACAATCTCGTGCGCGGTATGCACAATCTGGCGGAAGATATCGCCGCCGGCGGCGGCGACCTGCGTATCAAGCAATCGGATCCGTCAAAGTTCGAGGTCGGTCGCAACCTCGCCCTGACCCCGGGCAAGGTAATCTACCAAAATGACCTGATGCAGTTGATCCAATACGGATCCTCGACGGCGACGGTGATGCAGCGGCCGCTGTTGATCGTCCCGCCCTGGATCAACAAATTCTACATCCTCGATCTCAACCCGGAAAAGTCCTTCATCAAGTGGTGCGTTGATCAGGGCCTCACGGTGTTCTGCATTTCCTGGGTCAATCCCGACTCTCACCTCGCGCGCAAGAGTTTCGCCGATTACATGCGCGAGGGCCCGCTGGCGGCGCTCGACGTGATCGAAAAGGTGACCGGCAAGACCAAAGTCAACGCGATCGGATATTGCGTCGGCGGCACCCTGCTCTCCGTCACCCTCGCCTACATGGCCGAACAGCACGATCACCGCATCGCCTCCGCCACCCTGTTCGCGGCGCAGGTCGATTTTGCCTTTTCCGGTGATCTCAAGGTGTTTGCCGCCGACGAACAACAGATCGAGCAGGTCGAGCGCGAGATGGCTGAACGCGGCTTCCTCGAGGGCAAGAAGATGGCGAACGCCTTCAATCTGATGCGCTCGAACGATCTGATCTGGCCCTATGTGATCAACAATTATCTCAAGGGCAAATCGCCGTTTCCGTTCGACCTGCTGTATTGGAATTCTGACGCCACCAGAATGCCGGCGGCGAACCACTCGTTCTACCTGCGCAACTGCTATTTCGAGAACAAGCTCACCAAGGGTGAGATGGAAGTCGCAGGCGTGCGGCTCGATCTGAAGAACGTGACCGTGCCGATCTACAATCTCGCCACCCGCGAGGATCACATCGCGCCGGCGAAATCCGTATTTGTCGGTTCGTCCTTCTTCGGCGGCCCGGTCAAATTCGTGCTGGCCGGATCCGGCCACATCGCCGGCGTGGTCAACCCACCGCAATTTCACAAGTATCAATTCTGGACCGGTCCCAAACCCAAGGGCGAGAACCTCGACGGCTGGATCGCCAAAGCCACGGAACATCCGGGTTCGTGGTGGCCGAATTGGATCGACTGGATCAAGGGCCACGATGCCCCCATGGTCGCGGCACGGGTCCCGGGCGGCGGCAAGCTCAAGCCGATCGAGGATGCGCCGGGAAGCTATGTGAAGGTGCGGGACTGACCGCACCCACCACTCGATTATGGAAACAGCGCAACCTGTTCGAGCCCGGTCGCCTCCGGAAAACCGAGCATCAGGTTCATGTTCTGCACTGCCTGACCCGACGCGCCCTTCACCAGGTTGTCGAGCGCCGAGATGATGATGGCGCGGCCTTTGATCCGGTCATTGGCGACCCCGATATAGGTCATGTTGGAGCCGCGCACATGGCGGGTTTGTGGCAATTCGCCGAACGGCAGCACGTGCACGAACGGTTCCTGGCCGTAGAACGCCTGCAGCACCGCATGCAGATCCTGCGGCGATTGGCCGGCAACGCCGCGCACGTAGATGGTCGACAGAATTCCCCGGTTCATCGGCACCAGGTGCGGGGTGAAGCTGACGACGACGTCACGCCCGGCAGCGGCGGAGAATTCCTGATCGAGTTCGGCCATGTGGCGATGATGCCCGACACCGTAGGCATGAAAGCCCTCGGAGACCTCCGAAAACAGCATGGCCTCCTTGGCCGCCCTGCCCGCCCCGGTCATTCCGGACTTGGCATCGACCACGATCTCGTCGAGGTCGATCGCCTTCGCCTTGATCAAGGGGATCAGCGGAAGCTGCGCGCACGAAGTGTAGCAGCCGGGATTGGCGACCAGGCGCGCCGACTTGATCTTGTCGCGATAGAACTCGACCAGCCCGTAGACCGCTTCTTTCTGCAACTCAGTGGCGTGATGCTCATGGCCATACCAGCGCGCATAGGCGGCCGGATCGGCGAGCCGGAAGTCGGCGGAGAGATCGACGACTTTCGTCTTCGGCGCCTTGCCGAGCAGATCCTTGATCACCGTCTGGGTGGTCGCGTGCGGCAGCGCCCCGAACACCAGGTCAAGACCGGCCGCCTTCCAATCGATCGCCTCGATTGCGATCAGCTTCGGCAGCGCGAGGTGAGAGAACTGCGGAAACACCGCCCGCATCTCCTGCCCGGCCCGGCGTTCGGCGGTCAGCAGCACGATCTCGACCTGCGGATGGCGGACCAGCAGACGCACCAGTTCGGAGCCGGTATAGCCGGAGGCCCCGAGCACGCCGATCTTGGCTTTGGCAGACATGGTTCAATCCTTCCTGCAGTCAGAAACATTGACCGGAGGAGGCCGAATACCGCGGGGTGAGATTTAAGGAAAGTGCCGCGGAGCCTCTTCCGGCGGCACGGGACGATTACACGCGAACGCGCGCCCGTGCCGCGGTGGCGCGGCGACGGAGAAACACGGCGTTTGGTGCCTTCGCATTCATGGTCGCGATATAGGCGCCGCGCACCCGCCGGTCAAGCAGGCGCGCGCAACACGCTTAAAAAGGCCGAAAAGCCCGATCAGATCGTCGGATTCCACGCCACCGGAATCTCGCGGTAACCGTCGCCGGCCTTCTCCACGTGGGCAAGCGACGGGAACGGATAATGAAAGCCCTGCACCCGCATCTTGTCGGCCACCAGCATGTCGTAGACCTTGTGGCGCGTGGCTTGTGCGGTCACCGGATCCTGATCGTAGAACGCATGCCAGTCCGGATGGCGCACGAACAGGAACGGAACGTGGGTGACGTCCGACTGCACGTACACGCTGTCGGAGCCCGACGCGACCACGAACGAGGTATGGCCGGGCGTGTGACCGGGCGTGCCGACCGCGTTGATGCCCGACAGCACGTCCTTGCCCCACTCATAGGTGCGCACGCGCTTCATCACCTCGCCGGAAAACACCTGCCGATTGCTCTTGAACAGATCGGCAATGCGCGGGGTGCGGGCTCGGCTCATTTCGCCGTCGTCGGCCCAATATTGCTGCTCGCCCGCCGGCACCAGAATTTCCGCATTCGGAAACGCCAGGCCGCCGCTGGCGGTGAGCAGGCCGTTCACGTGATCGCCGTGGAAGTGCGAGATGATCACCGTGTCGATCGCGTCCGGAGCGATGCCTGCCGCCACCAGATTGCTGAGCAATTGGCCGCCGACGCCCTTGCTCTTGATGTAATTCGCTTCGCCGGTACCGGTATCGATCAGAACCAGCTTCGACCCGGTATTGATCACGATCGGATTGTAGGGCGTCGTCATGATGTCGGGGTCGAGATGCTCGGCAACCAACGCCGCACTCACCTCCGCCCGCGGCTTGTTGCCGACGTGATCGTCCGCGAACTTGAAACGAGAGACGCCGTCGGTCACGACAGTCACTTCAAAACTGCCGACCTTGTAGCGATACCAACCGGTCACCTGCTTGTTGGCGGGCGGCGCCGCGGCGAAGGCCGGCAATCCGAGCGGAACGAAGGCCGTTGCGGCCGCGCCGGCGAGCAGATTGCGTCGCGTCAAGATGGTCATGGCAAATCCCCCTCCCCCTAGATCGCTGCGTTCCAATTGACCGGCACCAGGCGATAGCCGGCGCCATCCTTTTCGACGTAACCGACCGACGGGAACGCGAAGTGGAAACCGACCACCACAGCCTTCTCCGCCGCCACCATGTCATAGAACTTGTGTCGGGTCGTCTGCGCCTGATCCGGATCGACGTCGTAGGCGACATGCCAATCCGGATGCCGCAGGAAAAACTCCGGAATGTTGGTGACGTCGGACTGAATGAAGATGCGCGCGTCGCCCGAGGCGACCGCAAACGAGGAATGACCGGGCGTGTGCCCGGGCGTCTCCAGCGCGGTAATGCCGGGTGCGACCTCCTTGCCCCATTCATACTGCGTAATCTTGCCGGCGAACGGCGAGAGCACCTTTCGCGTATTGGCGAAATACGCCTTCATCATTGGGTTCGATTGCGCCTTGCTCATGTTGTCGTCGTTCATCCAGAACGCCCAGTCGCGCGCCGGCGCCGTAATCTCCGCGTTCGGGAACGCCAGACTGCCGTCGGCGGCAACAATCCCGTTGGTGTGGTCGGGATGCAGGTGCGACAGCACGACGATATCGATTGCCTTGGGATCAATCCCGGCGGCCGCCATGTTGGCCTGCAGCAGACCGACCGATGGCGCAACGCCGGGACCGTTGCCGGTATCGATCAGCACCAGCTTGGACCCGGTATTGATGATCTGCGGATTGAACGGAACGGTGACCTGGCCCTTGGGAAAATAGGCAGCCTCGCCGGCGCCGAGCGCCTCGTCCTTGCCGACATTCTTGACCCAGCCGTCGGGCAGCGGAAAGGTCCGCGCACCGTCGTTGATCGAGGTGCACTCGTAGCTGCCGACCTTGTAGCGGTAGACACCGGGCGCCTGTTTTCCGGCCTCCGGGGCCGATGCGCGCGCGGGCGCCCTGGCAGCAAACGGTATGGCAGCGGTGGCAGCGGCACCGGCGAGCATGGAACGGCGGGTGAGGATCATGGCGTGGCTCCCAGGAAAACTCGCGATTATTGAATGGCGTTTCTGATATCGCGCGATGGCGTGACGCCTGACCCGCAGTTTAAGGCGGCCGCGGAACGAAGCAACACCCTTGGCACTACGCGGGGAGAACGGCAACCGGGGTGCTAGCAGCGATGAGGGCGCCGTATTCCTCGGTCAACCGGCACCTTCAAGTCGCACGATAGGCAACGATCCCCTGCGCCCACAGTCAGCACTCACACCCCTCGATAGTTTAATTGACCAGTCAATTAATTTCTGCGCTTTTGATCTCAACCCATTGGACACCGTTCCGGTGAGCGACATGAATGTCCTTGTCCTGAGTTCAAGCCCACGTCGGAACGGCAATTCGGCTGCGTTGGCGCAGGCTGTGGCGGCCGGCCTCACCGAGGCCGGTCACCAAGCGAAATTCGTCTATGCGGACGACATCCTCGCCTCGTTCCTAAAGGATTGCCGGCAATGCCGGAGGGGCGACGGCGAGTGCGCCATCCGCGACGGATTTCGTTCGGTGTTCGTCGACCAATTTCTCACCGCGCAAGGCTTCGTCGCGGCGACGCCGATCTACTGGTACGGCATGTCATCCCAGCTCAAGGCGTTTTTCGATCGCATGTTTTGTTACGTCGCGGCGTCCTATCCGCAGTGCCAGACGGTCATCGCAGGGATGAAGGCCAAGAGGATCGGACTGGTTTTGAGCTCCGAAGAGACGTTTCCTACTGTCTCCTCCGGAATCGTCCAGCAAGTACAGGAATTCGCCCGCTACACACGATCGACGTTTGTCGGCGTGATTCACGGTTACGGCAACGCGCGCGGAGACGTCGAGAAAGATCCTCACGATCCGTTGGCTTGCGCCCGTCAGTTCGGACGGGACTTCTTCACCCGCGGCGCGACCGACTATCAGATCGACACGCCGCGGTCCGCTCGGGTGTGGGGTTGAGCGGGCGCCTTGTCGCGCCGGCCAACAAATGGGTGCAATCAGATGGCTGACACCTCGCTGGTGACCGAGACGCATGACAGATTGAGCCGTGAAGGCGTCAAATATTGTTTCGCCACCTACGTCGATGTGCACGGCATTTCAAAAACCAAGTGCGTGCCGTTGAGCCATTTCGCCGACATGGCCCGCGGCTCGGAACTTTTTACCGTCGGGGCGCTCGAAGGAATGGGTTTGATCGGCCCGCATCTTGACGAGTGCGCCGCCGTTCCGGACCTGGCGACCGCCACGATCCTGCCGTGGGATAGGCAATATTGTTGGTTCGCCTCAGACCTCTATTACCACGGTGAGCCCTTTCAGAACTGTAGCCGCGTCATCCTGAAGAAGGCGCTCTCCCGCGCCACCGACCGGGGGCTCATCTTCAATCTCGGCATAGAACCCGAATTCTACGTGGTTCGCCGCACCGCGGACAATTATGCCCCCTTTCAGAATGAGAAGTTCAAGGGCATCACACCCGCGTATGATCTCTATCAGACCTCTCTCGCCAAGCCGTTCTTGGAGTGCCTGACCGGCTATATCGACCAACTCGGCTGGGGCCTGTACTCGTTCGATCAGGAAGGCGGCCACGGACAATTCGAAGTTGATTTCGGCTACGCCGATGCACTGACGACCGCTGACCGGCTGACCTTCCTTCGGTTCATGGTCAAGTGCGTCGCGCACGCGTTCGGCGCAGTCGCTACCTTCATGCCGAAGCCATTCAGCAACGACTTTCGCTCTGGGGCGCATCACAACATGTCGTTGAGCGACACCAAGACCGGCGAAAATCTATTCGATGCGAAGCAGCGCGCTGTCGGTGACATCGCCCGCCGCTATGGCCTCGAAGCGACCGATGAGTCCCTTTACTTTATCGGCGGCATCCTGCAACACGCGGAGGCGCTCTGCGCGGTGACCTGCCCAACCTACAACTCCTACAAAGGCTTGATTGCGCAGGGCGACATGCCCGACATGTCATGGGCCCCGGTGCTGCAGACCTACGGGCGGAACAACCGCTCGGCGATGCTGCGGCTGCCGATGAACAGACCCTGCGTGGAAAATCGAGCACCGGATATGAGTGCCAATTTTTATCTCTCGTCCGCGCTGAGCCTGCATGCAGGACTGGACGGCCTCGATGACCGAAGCGATCCTGGCGTCCCCCTCAACGACAATCTCTATCTCGACCTGGCGGCCCGTTCAGGCAAAGCAAATATCCGCCGCTTGCCGCGGACATTGCTCGAGGCGACGGAAGCATTGGATGCCAGTTCCTTCGCACGTCGTGCGCTTGGCGACGAGTTCGTGAGTATTTTCGTCGCGCAAAAGACCCGCGAATGGGATTCGCAGTTCTATGCCGTCGCTCCCGGCGAGCGCGAACAATATCTGACGTTTGTGTGAGCATGGAGACGCGGAAGATCTGCCTGACTAAGCCGACGCTTGACCCGCGCCCCCCAAGGCGGCAGCGTTGAGAAAAGGCTGCATGCCATGAAGAAGGACACGCGTCGGCCCGCGCGCAAAGCGACCGCGATCCGCAAAGACATCGTTGTCGGCGGCGACAATGCCACTCGTACCTCACCGATGCGACCGAAGCGAAAATCCGCGCGGACCGCTGGCCGACCCGTCGAGACCCGAAATACCGAGCGCCGTGATGCAATCGCTTTGGCCGCACTCAAACTATTTTCGAAATACGGTGTCGTCGCCGTCTCCAACCAGGAGATCGGCGAAATGGCCGGTATCAACCCGGCGCTGATCTACTACTACTTCGAGGACAGGGACGACCTATTTCAGTTTGTCGTCCGCAAGGCGCTCTCCGATGCCCTCTCCGTGTACGAGCGCTTGCGCCACAAGCGTGACGCCGTCGGCGGACTGGAAGCCTGGTTGTCGAGCAACTTGCTGTTGTCGGAGGAAATTTCAAGCTTCCTCAAAATCGTTCTCGATTATTCGCACTCCGAACGCCAATCCCCGCTCACTGACGACGCAATTGCGCGATTCTACGATACGGAAGTCGAGATTCTCGCGAGCGCCATTCGCGCCGAGATCGGTGTCGCGTTGCCGCGAGCCACCGACTTGGCCCGTCTCGTGTCGGTCTTCCTGGATGGCGTCATGGTCGCACGGGTGGTGCGGCCCGAGATCGATCTGGAGCGAATCGTCGACCTGATGCGGGCGATGCTCGGTCCACGACGCCGATGACCTGACGTCGATAAAACAACCCGATTGGTGTTCGCGGGCTAACCCCATTGAGGCCGGATCCAAGAGCCCCATCGGCGCCTTATCCCCACAGCCACCCTGCGATACGAGACAGACTGCCGCCCAGCGTCAGCAGCACGCCGGCCCACACGAACGCCGATGTGACGTTTGCCAGTTGAAATTGCCAATAGGGCATTTCGAACAGGCCAGCCACCAACGGCACCGCGGCCCGCAGCGGTCCGAAAAAGCGCCCGATGAAAATCCCGGCAATCCCCCACTTGCGCATGAAACGTTCGCCGCGCGGGATCAGGTCGGGATGTCGGGACAACGGCCAGACATTCGCAACATTGGGCCCGATCTTGAGCCCAACCCAATAGGACAGCCAGTCGCCGAGCGCCGCGCCGATCGATCCGGCAATCCAGATCGGCCAGAAATTGATCCCGCTCGGGCCGATCAGCGCTCCGATGCCGACAAGCGCGCCCCAAGCCGGTATCAGGAGCGAAATGAACGCGAGCGATTCGCCGAAAGCGAGTGCCGCAACGATCGGTGCCGCCCACACCTCATGGGTGCGGACGAAATCGATGGTCAGCTGGACGTAGGATTCAAGCGGCATCGTTATGGGTGGCCGTCCGGCGGATGGTTTCCAGATAGGAGTAGCGTGACGCCAAACCCCAGACCAGTCCAACGGTCATGATTGGGTCGCGACCGTGGCATAGTCAGAGCCCCTGATTCGGAATTTTTTCACTTATCGAGCTGATATCTCATGGCAAATGCTGAAAAACAGAAAGCCGGGAAGTCCAAAACCGTGAAAGCCAAGAAAGCGACGTCGGTCAAAACCAGCGATTTGTTCACAGGCGGGGCGCAGCCCGCGGCGCGACGGGCCAAGGGGCGCGAAAAGGCCGCCGGCGCGCGCGGGGGGGCCGAGGGCGAGTACACCGCCCGCCACATCGAGGTACTGGAGGGGCTCGAGCCGGTCAGGCGACGACCGGGCATGTATATCGGCGGCACCGACGAAAAGGCCCTGCACCATCTGTTTGCCGAGGCGATCGACAATTCCATGGACGAGGCGCTGGCGGGACACGCGAGCTTTATCGAGGTGGACCTGGCGGCCGACGGCTATCTCACCGTCACCGACAATGGACGCGGCATCCCGATCGATCCGCACCCGAAATTTCCAAAGAAGTCCGCCCTCGAAGTCATCATGTGCACATTGCACGCGGGCGGTAAGTTCGATTCCGAAGTCTATGCCACCTCCGGCGGCCTGCACGGCGTCGGCATCTCGGTCGTGAACGCGCTGTCTGAGCGCCTCGAGGTCGAAGTCGCACGCGGCGGGCAGCTCTATCGACAGGTCTATCAACGCGGCAAGCCCAAATCCGGCCTGGAAAAACTCGGCAAGATCGCCAACCGGCGTGGCACCAAGGTGCGGTTCAAACCGGACGCCGAGATCTTCGGCCCCAAGGTCAAGTTCAATCCGCAACGTCTGTTCAAGATGACCCGCGCCAAGGCCTATCTGTTCGGCGGCATCGAAATCCGCTGGCACTGCGACAAGGAGCTGCTGCAAGGCATCGAGGGTGTGCCGGAGGAAGAAAAGTTTCACTTCCCCGACGGACTCAAAGACTATCTCGCGGCGACGATCGAGAGCGCTACCCTGGTGCATCCCGACATCTTCACCGGCAAGTCCGGCAAGCCCGGCTCCAACGGCTCGGTCGAGTGGGCGATCGCCTGGACCTCCGACACCGACGGATTCCTCTCCTCTTATTGCAATACGATTCCGACCGCCGAAGGCGGTACCCATGAATCCGGACTGCGCTCGGCGCTGCTGCGCGGGCTCAAGGATCACGCCGAACGCGTCAATCAAGGCAAGCGCGCCGCCGCCATTACCAGCGACGACATCCTCGATGGCACCGCCGCGATGCTGTCGGTGTTCGTGCGCGAGCCGGAATTCCAGGGTCAGACCAAGGATCGGCTGGCGACCGCCGCGGCGCAGCGCATCGTCGACGACGCGGTGCGCGACCAGTTCGACCATTGGCTCGCCGGCAATCCGACCCAGGCCAGCAAACTGCTCGACTATGTCGTCGATCGCGCCGACGAGCGCATTCGCCGCCGGCAGGAAAAGGAAATTTCGCGCAAAAGCGCGACGCGCAAGGCGCGGCTGCCCGGCAAACTCGCCGACTGCACCAACAGCGCCCTCGAGGGCTCCGAGATTTTCATCGTCGAAGGCGATTCCGCCGGCGGCAGCGCCAAGCAGGCACGCAACCGCGCGTCCCAGGCGATCATGCCGCTCCGCGGCAAGATCCTGAACGTGGCCTCGGCCGGCAAGGACAAGCTCGCACAGAACCAGCAGCTGTCCGATCTGGTGCAGGCGCTCGGCTGCGGCACCGGCTCGCATTATCGCGAGCAGGATCTGCGCTACGGACGGGTGATCGTGATGACCGATGCCGACGTCGACGGCGCCCATATCGCGTCGCTGTTGATCACATTCTTTTACCGGCAGATGCGGCCGATGATCGAAAACGGTCACCTCTATTTGGCGGTGCCGCCGCTGTACCGGCTCTCGCACGGCGGCAAGGTGTTTTACGCCCGGGACGAAAAGCACCGGGATGAACTGCTGAAAAAGGAGTTTCACGCCAACGCCAAGGTCGAGATCGGCCGGTTCAAGGGCTTGGGTGAGATGATGGCGGCCCAGCTCAAAGAAACCACCATGGATCCGCTCAAGCGGACCCTGTTGCAGGTCAAGCTGGTCGATGAGGAGCGCGCGAGCACCGACAAGTCGGTCGAACGCCTGATGGGCACCAAGGCCGAGGCACGCTTTGAGTTCATCCAGGAGCGCGCCGAATTCGCGCGCGAGGAACTGCTCGACGTCTGAGCCCCTCCCCTCGGTGCACGCGCCAGCGCTAACGGCCTGAATTTCCTTGTCTTGCCCCCGGTCCATCGGGTTCGGCGCGCACCCTCGCCAATGACGTCCTGCCGGTTGCGGTCGGCCGTATCATCGCGCCGATTGCCATACCGAACTACCGTCGTTAGTATCGGATGCGGGTGGTGGGCGTTGTTTGCAGATGAGTTCCGGCATGGCTGAGCGACCGAAGACGGGAGCCGACGAGTGGTATCTGCTGCATGAGGGCCAGCGCCATGGTCCGTTTCCGATCTCGGCGTTCATCAAGGCCGTCGAAGAAGGCACGATCACCAAGGATCATCTGATCTGGCGGCCCGGCTGGGAAGATTGGCGCAGCGGCCGCGCTGCGGCGGAACTGCTGGGCGGCCCCGCAATCATCGATCCACCGATCGAGCTCACCGACGCCGAGCGCGCCAATCCGGACACCCTCGGCAAGAAATTGCGCGCCGCCGCCGACCGACTGTCGACGCCGCCGCCGGCCCCCAAAGCCGAGCCCGCCAATCATCACGACGCATTCGAGCGCAAGGTCCTGGAATTATCCCCGGCCCTCGCCAACAATGTCTCGGCGGATGAGCCGCAAGCGTGGGCCGACGACCTCAAGTTCCTGCGCGACAGCGTCCAGCCCGAACCTGGCATTGAGACCGGTCCTCATATCGCGACACCGGACGCAGCGCCCAGCCGCAACTACTTCCTGCGGCACTGGCTTGGCGAGTTGAGCCTGTCGAAATCCTATTGGGTCAATATGGTTCTGGCGGTCGTCGCCATCAGCTTTTCGGCGTTCGCATTGCAGGCTGCGCTGCAGAACTCCGGGGTCGAAAGCGGGCCGGTGGCGCTCGGCGCATGGATTCTGTTCTGTGTCCTCGTTCTGGTGATCGTGGCCTGGCAGATGGTCGGCGTGTGGCGATCGGCCGCCCAGCATCAGGGGCGCGGCGGTTCGGTGTTCTGGGCCCGTGCCGCACAGGCCATGGTGGTGGTGGGCGTCTCGGCCGCCGTGATCACCGGCGTCGTCGACAGTTCGCGCTTTGCCAGTTCCAGCACCCTCGCCGCCGCGGCGGCCATCGATCGGGTGCGGGATGAACTGAGTAAGATCCCGGTCTATGCCACCCTGCGACGACTGGATCCCGCGGCCTTCGACAGTATGACCGGCCAGGTCGCGGAAGAATTTCAACACAGCGCCAGCGAGGATCGAATCTTTGTGGAAGCGCGCTCGGTACTTGGGCCCACCATCAAGCAATATACGCCGCGCGCATCCGAGGATGCCATCCTCGACATGACCGATGTCATGGTCGCCTATATGAATGCCCTGCAGACCAGCGACCCTGAAAGCTGCGTCGCCATCAACGATCAATCGACCGGCGCCCGGCTTCGGGCCAATCTGTTGAAGCAGTTCCCGGCGATCTTCGACCGCGAACTCGCGGTCAACGAGCGGATCCTGACGACTGGCGCCAATAGTTCGGATCCGATTCCGGCCGAACCGCAAATCATGCCGCAGCTCAATGCCGTTCAAACTCAGCTGACGCAGCGCTTCGACCGGCAACTCGCACTGCTGTCGAAAAAGAACCTGGCGCCGTCCGAATACGCCACCTATTGCCAGATCGCCCGCGCCCTGCTCGAGGAAATTCGTCGCCTGCCGCCGAAACAGGCCGCCGATCTCCTGCGCTACGTCTACGCCCAGAGCTAGACGGCGTCGTTGGATTCACCGTCGTCGCCAGCGCAGCTGATGTGCCTTTCAAATCGTGCTCGCGCGCGACCGTGTTGTTGTCGCATAGTCGCGATCATGGGCTTCCCTTCTTGATTCACTCCCCTACAGGCGGATCGGTGATGACGATCAGATCGGCATCTCATGCGCTGCTGCTGGCGTTTCTGATTCTGCTGCATCCGGCCCCTCTGCCGGCGCAGGAAACGTTTCCCGACCGTAGCGTGCGCATCGTCGTGGCCTTCGGCGTCGGCGGGACCACCGACGTCATCGCCCGGGTGATCGGACAAAAGCTGGGCGAACGCTGGCAGCAGCCGGTGGTGATCGAGAACCGGCCGGGCGCGAGCGGAAACCTCGCTGCGGCAACGGTCGGACAGGCCGCGCCCGATGGCCATACCCTGTTGCTGGCAACGCAGTCGCTGGCGGTGAACGTGACCTTCCTGCCGAACAGTCAGATCGACCCGTTGCGAAGCTTTACCGCGGTGACACTGGTCGCGCGCGCGCCGTCGATTCTGATCGTGCCGCCGAAGGCGCCCTACCAGACGCTCACCGAGCTGATTTCCTATTCCAAGATGCATCCGGATGATTTGAGTTATGGCTCCGCCGGCATCGGCACGGTCGGGCATCTCGGCGCCGAGCTGCTCAAGAAGCAGACCGGCATCAAGGCCGCCCACATTCCCTACAACGCCGCAACCACGCAGGCCTATGTCGACATCGCGACCGGACGACTGTCGTTCATGCTGCCGACGATTGCGGGCTACATTCCGCAAATCAAGGCGGGATTGTTTCGCGCCATCGCGGTCTCCGGCCAAAGCCGGCTCGACGCGTTGCCCGACGTCCCGACCTTTGCGGAAGCCGGAGCGCCGGATTATACAGCGCCGAGCTGGTACGGCCTGTTTGCCCCGCAGGCAACGCCGGCGCCCATCATCGCCAAGCTGAATGCCGACGTGCGCGCTGTGCTGGCCGATCCAGAGGTGCGCGCGCGCTGCGCCGAGATCGGCTTCGATCCGATCGGCGGCACGCCGGAGGAACTGCGCACCTTGCTGCAGCAGGAAATTCCAAAATGGGCGGAGGTCCTGCAGGCCAGCCGGTAGCGCCGCTCGCTCAGACCGGCCATCCGTAGCGTGGCACTGCCGCCTGGTAGCGCCGGTAGGCGTCGCCGAACTTGCGCACGAGATAAGCCTCTTCCCGCAACACCACGCCGTAGTGAATGACGAGCGCCGCAGGGAGCAGCAGAACCAACGTCCAGTCGGACGCAAAGCCGATGCCGATCCCGCCGACCAGCAAACCCAGGCCGACATACATCGGGTTGCGAATGTGCGTGTAGACACCGTCCGTCGCGAGCGCGAGCGCCGGTTGCGACGGATTAACATTGGTCCCGGCGCGGTGAAACGTGCGAACTGCGGCAACCGCCAGCGCAACGCCACCCGCCGCCAGCAGAAGCCCGAAAACCACCCGCAACTCGAACGACATCAGCACGCGCAACACGAAGGTGGGGGCCGCCCAACTCATGGCCGCGCCCACGACCACCGTTGCGAGCGCCACCAGCGGCGGCAACACGATCACCCCAGGACTATCATTGGAGTCGGTCATTGGCGTCTGTCATCGGTGTCGGTCATGGGTGCCCGTTGCCGGCCTGCCGCGACGTTGTTGCCCGGTTTTGCAACCGCCGGGCCGCCTCGGCACCATTCGCGCATGGCGTATCCGCAGAAGCGATTATACGATGTCCTCGATCCTAGCGCGCATTGTTTCGCAACACCACGAAAGCAGTCCAGGCTGTGGCAGACATCCCCGAACTGATGTCGGACGGAGAAGCCCGCTCGGCCGACTTTCTCGGCCACCCGCGCGCGCTCACCTTCCTGTTTGCGACAGAGATGTGGGAACGTTTTTCCTATTACGGGATGCGCGCCCTGCTCGTGCTCTACATGATCAAGTACCTGTTCCAGCCCGGGCACATGGAGCATGTCTTCGGCCTTGGTGCGGTAAAGAGTGCGCTGGAAGCCCTGTCCGGGCCGCTCGGCACGCAGCCGCTCGCCTCCCAGATCTACGGCTTCTACACCGGGCTCGTCTATCTCACGCCGTTCTTTGGCGGCCTGCTGGCCGATCGCGTGCTGGGCCAACGTCGCACCGTCATCATCGGGGCGACGTTGATGGCCATCGGCCATTTCATGATGGCATTCGAAAACCTGCTGCTGCTCGCACTGCTGACGCTGATCCTGGGCAACGGCGCGTTCAAGCCCAATATTTCGACCCAGGTCGGCGGGCTCTATGCGCCCGGCGATCACCGCCGCGACCGTGCCTATTCGATCTTCTACGTCGGCATCAATCTGGGTGCGTTCCTGGCGCCGCTGGTCTGCGGCACGCTCGGGGAACGCGCCGGTTGGCATTATGGATTTGCCGCCGCCGGCGTCGGCATGGTGATCGGCCTTGCGATCTACCTCTACGCCTGGCCGCTGCTGCCGGTGGACGACGTACTGAAAGTCGACCACTCCCCGCAAAAGTTCACCCGTCAAGAGCGTCGTGGCGTGATCGCCCTTTTGAGCCTGTTCCTACCGGTGACCTTCTTTTGGGCCACCTACGAGCAGCAGGGCAATACGCTGGCGCTGTGGGCGGACGCCTATACCGATCGCACCATCAATCTGCTGATCTGGTCCGGGGAGATTCCGACCACTTGGTTTCAGGCGTTCAATCCGTTCATGATTTTCGCGTTCACGCCTTTCATCGTCGCGCTATGGGCGCGCCAGGCGGCGTCCGGCCGCGAGCCCTCGACGGTGACCAAGATGGCGCTCGGCTGCCTCGGGGTCGCGCTCGCGAATCTGATCATGGTGATCCCGGCGATCGGTGCACAGCCGACCAATGCCGTCAGTTGGCTTTGGATCCTGGCCTATTTCGTCACCATCACCGTCGGAGAACTCTATCTCTCCCCGACCGGCCTATCGCTGGTGTCGAAGATCGCGCCGGCCCGGTTCTTGTCGATGCTGATGGGGGTGTGGCTGGCAACCAGCTTCACCGGCAACTTCATCGCCGGGTGGCTCGGCAGTTTCTGGAGCAGCATGGACAAGGCGCATTTCTTCTTGATGATCGCCGCGATTGCCGGTGCGGCCAGCGCCACCATCTTCGCCTTCAATCGACCACTGAAGGCAGTGCTCGCGGACTGACGGCGGACCAAACAGGTCCGACATTCCATTTCGCGTTGCGAGCGGCCCCGCGCGTGCCTATGCTCCGCCCAACAAGATGGCGGTTCGGGAGGATCTGATGCGCGTCAAACTGCTTTCGCTGGCAACCGGCGCTGTGTTGGCGTGCTCAACGATGTGGGTCCTGACGGATCGCCTGCACGCCCAGGCTCAAGGTCTGCTGTCCGGGCAGGTGTCATCGCCCGAAGAAGGCCCCATGGAAGGCGTGCTGGTGAGCGCCAAGCGCGCGGACTCGACCATCACCACCACCGTCGTCAGCGACAAGAGCGGCCGCTACAGCTTCCCCGCCGGCCGGCTCGCGCCCGGTCAGTACATCCTGCGCATCCGCGCCGTCGGTTATGAACTCGACGGCAAGGTCTCCGCCGATGTCGCCGCCGACCAAGGCACAAGCGTCGATCTCAAGCTGCGCAAGACCCGCAATCTCCCAGGCCAGCTCACCAACGCCGAATGGCTCGACAGCGTTCCCGGCACCGCGAAGCAGAAGGATACGCTGTTCAACTGCGTCGGCTGTCACTCGCTCGAGCGCATCGTGAAATCCCAGCACGATGTCGCGGAATTCACCCAATTGCTTCCGCGCATGGCAGGCTATGCCAATCAGAGCATGCCGCTACATCCACAATTGCGGCTCGCACGACGGCTGATGGAAGAACGCGGCGATGCCCTGCAGGAACTTAGCAAGCAGCGCGCGGAGTGGCTGAGCTCGATCAACCTCAGTGAGGGCATGAGTTGGGAGTATCCGCTCAAGACCTTCCCGCGCCCGAGTGGCCGCGCGACGCATGTCGTCATAACCGAATATGATCTGCCGAGGCCCTCGATCGAACCGCACGATGTCATCATCGATCACGACGGCATCGCCTGGTACTCGAATTTCGGCGAGCAATCGTTCGGCAAGCTCGATCCCAAGACCGGCAAGGTGACGGAATTTCCGGTGCCGGAACTGAAGAAGGGCTGGCCGACCGGCATGCTGGGCCTCAGCGCGGACAAGGATGGCAATTTCTGGATCGGCTTGATGTATCAGGGGGCGGTCGCGAAGTTTGACCGCAAATCCGAAACCTTCCAGACCTTCAGCCTGCCGCCCGACATGAACAAGGACATGGCGCAGGTCAACATGGCGCGCGCCGAGCATGCCGATGTCGACGGCAAGATCTGGTCCCAGAACAATGGCTTTGCGGCGGTCCACCGGCTCGACCCTGCATCCGGAACTTTCGAGACCTTCGCGCCGTTCAAGGATTCCGGCCCCGGTGAAACCCACAATATCTACGACGTCATCCCGGACTCCCAGAACAACGCCTATTTCACCGACTTCTTCCACGAACACATCGGACGCATCGACGCCAAGACCGGCAAGATCACGCTCTACCAGGCGCCGACGTCGCATTCGGCTCCGCGCCGCGGCATGATGGACGCGCAGGACCGGCTGTGGTTCGGCGAATACCGCGGCAACCGCATCGGAATGTTCGACACCAAGACCGAGCGGTTTCAAGAATGGCAGCTGCCGACGCCGTGGTCCGCGCCCTATGACGTCGTCGTCGATAAGAACGGCGAAGCCTGGACCGGATCGATGATGAGCGACCGCGTGACCCGGCTCGATCCCAAAGACGGACAATTCACCGAATATCTGTTGCCGCGATCAACCAACATTCGCCGCGTATTCGTCGACAACACCACCACCCCGGTGACGTTCTGGGTGGGCAGCAACCACGGCGCGTCGATCATCAAGCTCGAACCACAGGACTAGCGCGCGTCCTCAGTTCGAGCGCAACCGCTGCAGGCTGGTGCGGACCCACGGGTTGCCCGGACTTTCCACGAACGCGCGCTCATAATCGCGTAATGCCAGTTCGCTGGTGCCGCGCAGTTCGTAGGCATATCCCCGATACAGCAGCGCATTCAGATCACCCGGCTGGGCATCCAGTGCCTGGTCGAGGTCACGGACCGCGGCATCGAAGTCCTGCAGCAGGATGTTGATGTATCCGCGTCCGAGATAGGCGAAGTAGCGATCGCCTGCGCGCTTGAACGCCAGCGCGATAGTCTGGTCGTAATCCTGCTTCGCGTCCTGCAGGCGACCGAGATGAACGTAGGCTTCGGCGCGCGAGATGAGCGCAACGGCATAGGCGCCGTCGATCCGTAGCGCATCATTGTAGCGTTCGATCGCACCGGGAAAGTCGGCCTGCGCCGCGTGCACCCGACCGGTGGCGAACACGAACAATGGATTGTTCGGATCAACACGCGAACCCGTGGTGAAATCCGCGAGCGCTTGCGCGAAGCGTTTCTGCCGCAGATAGAAATAGCCGCGGTCGGCATAGAGCGTGGGGTCGATCGGCTGGACGTCGAGAGCGGCTGTGAAGTCCGCTTCGGCCTGTTCAGTTTGGTGAATTTTCTCGAAGCCGATAGCCCGCTTTTTGAGCAGTTCGCGCAGATTCTGATCGTTCGCACCCGGCGTCCGGCTTTCGCCTTTCGCGGCGTTGCCGCGCTCGGACGACGGCTGCTGGGCTTCGAGGATCTGCTTGGTCAGTTCGTCCGGGACCGCCGCGCGCGCAACACAGCCCGTCGTCACGCAGCCCGCGACGACGCTCATTACCAGACCAAATCGCAGTCCAAATCGGAGGCGACGCGCCACCAAGACCATTGAAGAATCCATGCCGTTTCAGCGCCAACCTAGGCCTGAAAGCCTGATCAAGACCCTGAGATGGGAAAGGCAATTTTACACGGCTTGTGGGAGGCCGATTAACGCATCGGAAACCCTGACCTTGCCGGCTCAATGCCGGAACGTCCTCAATTCGGACACGCTGCCGTCGCGATAGGTGAGCTCCACCGAGACCATTTTCGTCGTCGGCGGCACCCGCAAATAGAGCTCCGCCTTTTCCGGGATCCTGGAGGGGTCGTTGAGATCGCAGGGCGGCAGCACCAGCTTGCGATCAGGCACCGTACTGTCGATGCCGATGCGTGCTTCGCGGATGCCGCAGCGATAGCTGACCAGGTGCGTCACATATACCAGCAACCCGCTGTAGCCGCCGAACGCCACCCAGCTTCCGCTCGTCATTTCGAGGGTCTTGCGATAGTCCTTCTCGATCGCGGCCAACGGATCAAACCGGATCGGAAACGGCCCCATCGGATCGCCGTTCACATCGATATATTGCACGTAGAGCGTGGCGGCCGCTGCGTCAGCATCGAGTTGCAGTTGCGGATTGGGCATCCGTTTGCGCGTGCGCGGATCGAACGCATCCAGAAACCCGGTCTCCTTGAAGGGGCCGGTCTCGCCGATCCGCCACGAGATCGCGGTCACGGGATCGGCGAACGACAGGGTGACCGACCATCCGCCGTTATGGCGCAGGAAATTGGCGATCGGTGCGTTGATCGAGACGTCGCCGGCGGGATCCCGGCGTTCCGGCCGCGGTGTCGACGGCGGCAACGCGGCGATCTGCGGCAGAACGTCGATTGTGCGTCCATCACTCGCCGAACCGTTGAGAACGACGTCGCCGACGATCTGATCATAATAGGCTGGCGTCTGGTCGTGACGCACCGACGCGGCAATCTTGCGGACATCCGACTGCGTGCGTTTGGCGATTTGCACCAGCGTCAAACCCGGCGTCGACAATTCCTTGGCAAAAAAGCGTGTGAACACTGAATTGGGATCTGCGTCGTCGTCGGCGAGGCGATCAAGTGCGGTCTGTTTCGCACCGGCGGAAAACACCACGAAAACACCTTCAGAAGGCGTCATCGGCGCAAGCCCACCGCTGCCGCTGACCGCGCGGGTACCCGCGCGTTCGAACGGATTGTTGCGGCAGGCATCAAGCACCAGAATGGCGGTGCGCACGCCGCGCGCCTGCATGCGATCGACCACCCGCTGGGCCGCAAAGGACGCATCGCGCACCAATTCTTCCTGCCCTTCGGTCGCCGCCGGCACGTCGATCGGCAGCAGGTAATTCTCACCGCGAAGCTCGAAGCCGTGTCCTGAAAAAAAGAAAAACGCCGTGTCGCCCGGCTCGACCATGCGGTCGAACGCGAGCAATTTCTCGCTCATGGCGGTGCGGGTCAGGTTTTCCGCCGCGACGACGGTAAAGCCGAGCTTGCTGAGGGAGTCGCTGATGGTACGGGAATCATTGACGGCCTTCTTGAGCGACGGCACGTTCTGGTAGGCGTCATTGCCGACCACCAGCGCGACCCTCTTTTCCGCCAGGGCTGGACCGCACAAACCTGCAAGCAGGACGGCCATCAACCCGGCCATACCAAGACACTGGAACGCCCTCGAGCTCATGTCCCCTCCCTAGGAGGCGCGTCACACGCCACCCGTGCCCGATCATGGCAAGGCCATCGCGCGGCTGCAACGCCGGGCTCGCACACGTTGGTCGCGTGGGAATGGGTTTCGGTTCGAGGGCGACAAAGGCTAGGCGGCTGACATGTCCGCAATGGTCGTCCAGGTGCGCTTCGCGGCGGCAACGTCAGCTTTCGCCCCGCGCGAGGATGCGCACCTCTTGAGGCCCGGTGATTTCATAGGTAATGCCGGCCCAGGTTGTCCGTCGCATGCCCAGCGCCGACCATCCGAAAACCGCGTTCATGATGGCCGCCACCGGCGCCATCAACGGATCGGCCAACAGAAACGCGCGATTTTCCTTCAGGCCGGCCCTGCCCCACAGCCGAGCGATCAAGATCGCACGGCCGAAGGTACACAAGATCGCCAGCGCAAACGCGCTCATCAGCACGATGGCGGCATCGGTACGTCCGCACAGCGCACCGACCAACGCTGCGATCCAACCGGCCGACACCAACGTCGATGCAGCAACCGTAATCGCGTAGGTGACCGGCATGTGGACCCGAACCAGCATGTACCAGCGCCGCGCTTCCGCAGCGACGGTCGAAAATCCATGGGTTTCCACCGGCGTGCGCAACAGGATCTCGCGCGGGGCAGCAATTCGGCATCCTGCACGCTGGACCACGTTGGTCAGTTGAAGATCGTCGCTCAATGCCCCCCGCCAATTGTCGGCGATTCCAAGGCTCTCGAACTGGTCGCGCCACATCGCGGTCGTGCCGCCCCAGGCCGCGTTGAGAAACGGCATCCTGGGAATGGTCGCGATCCCAGCCGCCATCGATGCCAGCACGAATGTCGACGGCCGGGAATCCTTTACCAGCAACCAGGCAAAACCGGAGACGACGTCGGTCTCTCCGCGCACCAATGGGGCGACCAGGCGTCGGAGCCAATCCGGATTCGGCCAGATGTCGGCATCCGCGAACACCAGAATATCATCCTCGGCCGTCACATGATCGAGCGCGGCGCGCAGGTTTGCGGTCTTCTGGCCCTCCGCCCGCGCGAGACCGGCGGTCACCAGGCTCACCTTGTCCGGCCAGCGCGCACGACAGACCTCGATCGCAGCCACTGCGGGGTCGGAATCCGACTCGACGGCAAAAATAACGCGGTAATCGGAGTAATCCTGAACGAAGACGCTCGCAAGAAACCCGTCGAACTCGATGTCGTGGCCTTTGACGGCAACAATCACCGCAACGCGCGGCTGTGCTTGCGCGCTCACGGGACGACCGAGATCGACGGTAAACAACCAAACAATGGCGGCTGAAACGGCTTGCGTCGCAAGCCAAACGACAAGAGCATAAAGCATGAGGCCGACCGGATGAATCATCGATGTTTAACCGGTCGCGCTCGTTCAGGCAATAATCCCTTCGCTGTCCCCGGAGCGCTCCGCCGTCAGGCCGTTGCTGGAAGCCGGCGCACTACATGCTTTGATCGAACGGCAGGCCGACATAGTTCTCGGCCAGCGATCTCGCGCCAGTCTCTGAGCTGGTGATGTAGTCGATCTCCGCCGTCTGACGGCGACGATCGAATGCGCTGTGGGTGGGATCAAGATGCAGCATCTGCGTCATCCACCAGGAGAAGCGCTGCGCCTTCCAGACCCGACGCAGACACGTATCGGAATAGCCATCGAGCAGAGCGTGTGCACGCGAGCGATAGAATTCCGCGAAGGCGTTCGACAGAAAGCGTACATCGGCCATCGCGAGATTCATGCCTTTGGCACCGGTCGGCGGCACGATGTGGGCGGCGTCGCCGGCGAGGAAGAGCCGGCCATGCCGCATCGGCTCGGCCACGTAGCTGCGCATCGGCGTCACACTTTTCTGGAGAATCTCGCCCTCGACCAGCGTGCGCACCCCGCCGAGACGCGTGTGCAGTTCATCCCAGATTCGCGCATCCGGCCAGTTGTTGATGTCTTCGTCCGGTGTGCATTGAACATACAGGCGCGACAAACCCGGACCGCGCATCGAATAGAGCGCAAATCCGCGAGGATGATAGGCGTAGATCAACTCCTGCTCCGGCGGCGGCGATTGCGCCAGGATTCCGAGCCAGCCGAAAGGATAGATGCGATCGAATCCGGTGAGCGCGCCGGTGGGAAAGCTCGGTCGCGCGATCCCGTGGAAACCATCGCAACCAGCAATGAAATCGCATTCGATGTGCTCTGGGTGCCCGTTGCTGCGAAACGAGATCCGCGGGCGATCGCCGCTGATATCGTGCACCGCGGTATCCTCGACATCGAAATGAATCTCGCCGCCGTCGGCTAATCGACGGGCGATCAAGTCGGTCACCACCTCCTTCTGGTCGTAGATGACGACGTGTTTGTTGACGAGCTTGCTGAAATTGATATGGCGAGGTTCGCCATTGAACGCGAGATAGATGCCGTCATGAACCATGGACTCCCGCTTCATGCGTTCGCCCACGCCGGTTTCCACCAGCATCTCCGCCACCCAATGTTCCATCAATCCCGCGCGCACACGCGCCTCGCAATAAGCGCGACTGCGGTTCTCGATGACGACGGAGTGAATGCCGGCGAGATGCAGGAGATGTGAAAGCATCAGGCCCGCGGGCCCGGCGCCGATAATGCCGATCTGAGTACGCATAGGTCCCTTTCCCGTGGCGATATTTTTGCGCGTTTTTCCGAAATGCCGGACGCAAGGGAAAGGGACGGAACCCGGAATGACTGGAATTATCTGGCGCTGCCGCGGCCCGTGTCACGCGGTCGACGTAGCCTGGAATCGACGCCTCAGGATTCCTGCTCCATCCACGCATTCAGCGCGGCGTTGACCTCGGTTGGGCGTTCGAGCGTCGTCAGATGACCGCAATCCGGCACCACGACGAGGCGCGCCCCCGAAATTCCGTCGGCGATCTCCTTGGCCACTTTTGGCGGCGTCATCTCGTCACCGTCGCCGACGATGACGACCGTCGGGCAGCGGATGTCCGCCAGAAACGGACGCCAGTCCCGCCGGCTCATGATGGCCTTTTGCTGACGCACGTAGGCCTGCGGACCGGTCTCGTCCGCCATCAATTGAACCACACGCTTGAGTTCCGGATCATCGCGCCGGTTCTTGTGCACGAACTGCGGAAAATGCAGGTTGACGACCTCGGCGAACCGCCCCTGTTCCACCATGGCAATCAGCGCCCGCCGCGCCTCGGTGCGGTCGGGAAGATCGCCCCGGGCGGAGGTGTCGAGCAGCGCCAGTTTTGCCACCCGCTGCGGCGCCCGCCGAACCATCTCCGAGGCGATGTAACCGCCCATGGAAAGGCCGACCAAGGCGAAGCGCGGAGGCGCCTGATCGAGTATTCGCGAGGCGATGGCGTCCATGGTGTCGTCGCGACGATGGTCCGCGATCGTGATCGGGCCATATCGCCACAGCGCCGGAATCTGTTCCGCGTAAAGTCGCGGTGAGCACATCAGGCCAGGCACCGCAACAATCGGCAATAGTTCCGTCATGGCACTGTGTCTTCCCTGCATTGGCGGCGAAAATTGAGACGTTTAGTTAACTTACTGCACTGCGAAAGCATTGACTTTCGCCCCCCCATCACTATGTTCCGCCGCGAACGGTTCGATTGCAACATTCGACCGCCCCCCTTCCGCGCACATCGTCGTACTTTAGATCCGGCGCGGCCGAGGCTCCGCGGTCACGGCTTTGAGGCTGCATGTCCTTCTCCAATCTCGGCTTGTCTGACAAGGTTATCGCCTCCGTCGCATCAGCCGGCTACACGACACCCACTCCGATCCAAGAACAGGCCATTCCACACGTGCTCGCCCGGCGCGATGTCCTCGGTATCGCGCAAACCGGAACCGGCAAGACCGCCGCCTTCGTCTTGCCGATGCTGACCATGTTGGAACAGGGCCGCGCCCGTGCGCGCATGCCGCGCACGCTCATTCTCGAACCGACGCGCGAACTCGCCGCGCAGGTGCAGGAAAGCTTCGAGAAATACGGCACCAATCACAAGTTGAACGTCGCACTGATCATCGGCGGCGTTTCCTTCGACGATCAGGACACCAAGCTATCGCGCGGCGTCGATGTGCTGATTGCGACCCCGGGCCGGCTGCTCGACCATTTTGAGCGCGGACGGCTGCTGATGACCGGCGTCGAACTGCTGGTAATCGACGAAGCCGACCGCATGCTCGACATGGGATTCATTCCCGACATCGAGCGCATCTGCAAACTGGTGCCATTCACGCGCCAGACGCTATTTTTCACTGCCACCATGCCCGCGGAAATTCGCCGCATCACCGAACAATTCCTGCACAATCCGGTGCGGGTGGAAGTCGCGCGACCGGCATCGACCGTCATTACAACCAGCCAAGCGCTGGTCAAGACCGGACGTGAGCCGCACGACAAGCGGGACACGTTGCGCCGGCTGATCCGTGCGGCCGACGGCATGAAGAACGCGATCATCTTCTGCAACCGCAAGCGCGAAGTGGCGACATTGCATCGTTCACTGCAACGGCATGGCTTTTCCGCAGTCGCGCTGCACGGCGACATGGATCAATCGGCTCGCACCGCCGCGCTCGATCAGTTTCGCAAGAATGAGGTGACGTTGCTGGTCGCCTCCGACGTGGCCGCCCGCGGTCTCGACATTCCCGATGTCAGCCACGTATTCAATTTCGACGTGCCGCATCATCCCGACGACTATGTCCATCGCATCGGCCGGACCGGGCGCGCTGGCAGAAAAGGCGCGGCCCTGACGATCGTCACCCCGTCCGACAGCAAGTCGGTTGCCGCGATCGAAAAGCTGATCGGACAATCGATTCCCTTTGCCGGCGAACCGGCTGCGAGCGCCGACGCCCCCGTCGTCCAGGATGAGCCGGAGACAGCGCGCCCGCCGCGCCGCGAAAATCGACCGCCACAGCGTGGGCAGAGCCGAAACCAGGATCGCGGCCGTGGTCGCAATCCGGAACGTGGCCAAGACCGAACCCAAGAACGCGGACAAGAACGCGGCCAAGAACGCAACCCTGCGCGCAGCCCGGAACGCATCCACGAGGGCAACCAAGTTCGCAATCAAGAGCGAAATCCAGATCGGAATCAAGAACGACATCAGGAGCGGAACCAGGCGCGCAACCAGGAGCGCCCGCAGGGCCGCAGCCAGGATCAGCGCCCCGCGAACGCGAACCGCAATCCCGGACGGCCAGCGGCACCGGCGGCAGCCAATCAGCCGCGTCCCGAACGTCCGCGCGCCCAGGCCGAGGACGCCGACCAGTCGCACCTTCCGGCCTTCTTGTTCCGCCCCGTGCGCATCTAAGGCGCGGCCCGCGATATCCGAGAGCCCGGGCAAGGGCCGGCAACCCACCGTTTACTTTGCGTTCACCCCTCTCTCATACGGTCCGACCGACTAGATCGGACGGACTCGCGAGCGGGGTTAGGCCATGGACGTGCACGCAGACGTGCACGAGCGCACAATAGCTTTCGCCGAGATCGCGCTCGGACAAATCAAAGCCTTGCGCCAGCCGGCAACCCCGCGCGTCTATGAGATCTGGTACACCTACGCCACCGGCTACCAGCAAGCCCTCAACCAAGCCATCAACAAGATCCTGGCTGCCAAGGGCAATCTGTCCCCGGCAGACATGGACGCGATCTACGACGCCCATCTCGCGCCGAGCCGCCTGACGGATCGCATCGATTCTGTCGGCTCCAAAGTGGTCGAAGAAATCTCACAGGTGATGGCCACGATCGATCATGCAGTCGGGTCCGCCACCAATTATTCCGACAACCTCGCCTCCATGACCGAGCAACTCGGTCAGGCCAAGGATCGCGAGGGGCTGCGCGTCATCATCGAAGGGCTGGTCCAGACCACGCAGGAAATGGAGCGGAATAACCAAACGCTCGAGGACCGGCTTAAAGCCTTCAAGCAGGAAATCAATGAACTGCAGGACGACCTCGAAGCGGTGCGGACCGAGAGTCTCACCGATCCCTTGACCACCCTCGCCAACCGCAAATATTTCAGCGACGCTCTCACCAAGGCCATTGCCGACGCCGGTCGGTCCGGCACCCCGCTGTCGTTGATGTTCACCGACATCGACCACTTCAAAAGTTTCAACGATACCCACGGTCACCTGACCGGCGACCAGGTGTTGCGGCTCGTCGCCATGGCGGTGAAGCAGAACGTCAAGGGGCAGGACATTGCCGCCCGCTACGGCGGCGAGGAATTCGCCATCATCTTGCCCAACACCGCCCTGAGCCAGGCGATGATCGTCGCCGAGCACATCCGGCGCGCGGTGATGGGCAAAGAACTGATGAAACGCTCAACCGGCGAACATCTGGGCCGGGTGACGATCTCGATCGGGGTCGCGACGCTGCGCAGCGGCGATTCCATGCAGGCCTTGATCGAGCGTGCCGACAACTGCCTCTATGCCGCCAAACGCAGTGGCCGCAACCGTGTAATCTGCGAGATCGATCCCGAAGTCACGCCAGCGACAGAAGTGGAAGTCGCGTAAGCCCGACCGCTCTTCACCGCCCGCGGCGGGATCGCGGGGTCCGCGCCTCGACACCGCGGGGCGTCGACGTCTTCCGCTCGGCTGCGCGGCGCGCGACCGCCACGGCACGCTCCGCCCATCGGCCGAGTTCCTCGGGATCGTCGTACAAGCGATCCGGCATGCGCCAATAGGAGGTCGCGACCAACTTGGCCTTGGCCGCGAAGGTGAACGGCTTGAGTCCCTCGCGCTCAAAGTCAGGGATCGTATCCTGGTCTGCCTTGAGATAAATGACATCGCGGGTCATCAACGCAAACATAATCCCGTCGGTATAAACGCCGGCCCCGCCAAACATACGGCGGACCTTTACCGCGCCAAGCCCCGCAAACATTTCAACAAGGTCGTCGGCATCCATGACGCGGACGGCAACCGCGATGTCAGGGCGCGACGGCGTCATTCTGCGCCGGCGTGAGCTGGACCGACTCGCCGCAGCCGCAGGCCGACGTCTGGTTCGGGTTGTTGAACACGAACTGGGTCGAGAGCTTCTCGGTCTTGTAGTCCATCTCAGTGCCGAGCAAAAACAAGACCGCCTTCGGATCGATCAGGAGACGAACCCCCTTGTCCTCGACGATTTCATCGGTGGGATTGACCTGTTCGGCATATTCCATCGTGTAGGCCATGCCGGCGCAACCGCCGTTCTTGACCCCGACGCGCACGCCGGCGATCGGCTTGTCGGCCCGTGCCAGAATGTCCTTGATGCGGTCGGCCGCGGCATTGGTGAGCCGCAGCACCTGGGGTCGCGGGCGTGGAGTTGCCATCGTCATCGTCTCCTCACGCCGGGTTCAAGGCCCGGCAGGGCAGCATGCCCTTAAAGTAACAACGAATTCTCACCTGTGAAGCCCCTGATCTTCACCACATATTGAGAACAAGCCGGGCTTCGTCCGACATCCGGCTTGGATCCCACGGCGGGTCCCACACCAGGTTGACCTTGACCCCGCCCACTCCCGGAACCGACGACACCGCATTCTCCACCATCGCCGGCAGTTCCGCCGCCGATGGGCAATTCGGCGTGGTCAACGTCATGTCGACGGTGACCGCCCGCTCGTTGCCGATGTCGACCTTGTAGATCAGTCCGAGTTCGTAAATATCCGCGGGAATTTCCGGGTCGTAGACCGTCTTGATCGCGGTTACGATCTCTTCGCCCAGTCGCGCCACTTCTTCCGGCGGCAGCGCCGAGGCTGCAGCGGTCGAGTCGGCGGTCTCGGTCGGGCCGCTGGTCGGCGCATCCGACGCCACGGCAGCGCGTTCGGTGGTTTCGTCCATCATGCGAAGAAATCCTGCGCCTTGGTGAGAGCCTGCGCAAGCGAGTCGATCTCCTCGCGCGTGTTGTAGAGAGCGAACGATGCCCGACAGGTCGCGGTGACACCGAAGCGCGTCAACAGCGGCATGACGCAATGCGTTCCCGCCCGCACCGCAACGCCGGCCCGATCGATGATCGTTGCCACATCGTGGGGATGCGTGCCCTTGATCTCGAACGACACGATCGCGCCCTTGTCCTTCGCGTCGCCGATAATCCGAAGCGAATTGATTTCGCGCAGCCGCTCGTGCGCATAGGTGACCAGGGCGCGCTCATGCATCCGCACGCGCGCCTTGCCGATCGAATTGACATAGTCGATGGCCGCGCCCAGCCCGATCGCCTGCACGATCGGCGGTGTTCCGGCTTCGAACCGGTGCGGCGGCTCGCCATAGGTGATGCGGTCTTCAAACACCTCGCGGATCATCTCGCCACCGCCGTTGAACGGCCGCATCGCCGCAAGATGCGCATATTTGCCGTAGAGCGCGCCGATCCCGGTCGGCCCATAGAGCTTGTGGCCGGTAACGACATAGAAATCGCAATCGATGTCACGCACGTCGACGTCGAGGTGAACCGCGCCCTGGGCCCCATCCACCAGCACCGGGATGCCGCGCGCATGCGCAATCCGCACCACGTCCTTCACCGGCACTATGGTGCCGAGCGCATTCGACATATGCGTGATCGCAACCATCTTGGTGCGCGGGGTCAGCAGTTTCTCGAACGCGTCGAGCAGAAAATTTCCCTCGTCGTCGACTGGTGCCCACTTGATCACCGCGCCGTAACGCTCACGCAGGAAATGCCAAGGCACGATATTGGAGTGATGCTCCATGATCGAAAGCACAATCTCGTCGCCGGCCTTGATGCGGTCGTGGCCGAACGTATAGGCCACAAGATTGATCGCCTCGGTGGCGTTGCGGGTGAAAATGATTTCTTCCGCCCGCTCCGCATTGAGAAAGCCGCGAACCTTTTCGCGCGCACCCTCGTAGGCCTCGGTTGCCGCGTTCGCGAGATAATGCAGTCCACGATGCACATTGGCATATTCGGACGTATAGGCCTGCTGCAACCGATCGAGCACTGCCTTCGGCTTTTGCGCCGAAGCCGCGTTATCGAGGTAGATCAGCGGCTTTCCGTAAACCTGCATCGACAGGATCGGGAAATCCGCGCGGACGCGGGCGACATCGTAGGTGCCGTTGGAAACCGCCGGGTGCATCGTCATCCCCGCGCTTTCAGCCATCGCACGACCGCCGCCATCAGCGCGTCCTTCAAACCGTCGTGCTTGATCGCGTCGACCGCTTCGCCGACGAAGGCCTGGATCAACAGTGATTCCGCCTGCGCTTCCGGAATGCCGCGCGCCATCAGGTAGAACTTGAGATTGTCGTCGAGTGCGCCGGCGGTCGCGCCATGACCGCACTGGACGTCATCGGCGAAGATTTCCAATTCCGGCTTGTTGTCTGCTTCGGCGGAATCCGACAGCAGCAGGGCATTGGTCATCATCCGGGCATCGGACTTTTGCGCGCCGGTCCGCACGATGATCTTGCCCTGGAACACGCCGCGGCTCTCGTCATCGAGCACCGACTTGAAGACTTCGCGGCTGGTGCAATTCGGCACCGCGTGGTCGAGCACCATGGTGGTGTCGACATGCTGGCGCTTGCGGAGCAGGTTGGCACCGCGCAGCCCGATCGCGGCGCCCTCGCCGGCGCAGCGCACAAACAACTGGTTGCGCGTCACCTGACCACCTATCGTGAAGGTGAAATCGTTGAATTCGACCGCGGCCCCGAGCGTTACGGCCAGCGTGGAAATGTGAAGGGCGGACGCGCCCTCGGCATTCACCTTGATGCGATCGACCCGCGCGCGGTCTCCGACAAAAACATCGAGCCCGGTGTTGATTTGATAGTCGAGATCATCCGGTCCTTCGTGGCTTTCAATCAGCGTCACCTGCGCGCCCGCACCCACCACCAACAGCGAACGGGTAAATACCGTCGCCGGCTTATCGCCGCCAAAGGAAAAGACCAGGTGAATCGGTCGCGCAATGCTCGCACCATCGGCGACGCGGATCACCGCGCCGTCTCCCATCAGCGCGGTGTTGAGCGCAACGGCGACGTCGCCATCGGCCGGCCCGGGCGCACCGAGCCGCGCCGCTACGTCAGCGTCGCCGTCGGCGAGCGCCTGGGCGAGCGAGGTGATTGTGAGCCCGCGCTCGAGATCCGCCAGATCGGACAGTTCGGGAACAAAAGCCCCCTCGGCAAACACCATGCGGCGGGCGCCAGCGGCGGCAGCGATTGCGCCTGCGTTCTTGGCGAGCCGCTTGCTGGCGGCATCCGGCGCCTGCGCCAGCGGCTTGGCATCGCGCATCAACGCGCGCAGATCGGTGTATTTCCATTCCTCCACACGCCGGTGCGGCAGGCCTTGCTTCTCAAACCGGCGAAAGGCCTCCTCGCGGCGCAGCGCGACGGCGCCCTGTCCGGGCAACCGCGTCTTGGCCGCGGCAAAGGTCTCCGCCAGCGACGTTTCGGCTGCAGTCTTGATTGGATGCACGGCGCTCATTGCATCACCTCACGCCGCCTCGTCCTGATAGCCGGCATAACCGCTGGCCTCGAGTTCAAGCGCCAATTCCTTGCCGCCGGTGCGCACGATCCGGCCCTTGGAGAGCACGTGCACCACGTCCGGAACAATGTGATTGAGCAGGCGCTGATAGTGCGTAATCACGATCATCGAGCGTTCGGGCGAGCGCAGGCGATTGACGCCGTCGGCGACGATCTTCAATGCATCGATGTCGAGGCCGGAATCGGTCTCGTCGAGCACCGCCAGTCGCGGCTCCAGCAACGCCATCTGCAAAATCTCATTGCGCTTCTTCTCGCCGCCGGAAAACCCGACATTGACTGGCCGGCGCAGCATATCCTGATCGATGCTGAGCTTGCCGGAAGCCTCGCGCACGCGCTTCATGAAGTCCGGCGTCGTGAGTTCCGCCTCGCCGCGCTTTTTGCGCTGCGCATTGAGCGCCGTGCGCAGGAAGTTCATCGTCGCCACGCCGGGGATTTCCAGCGGATATTGAAAGGCGAGAAACACTCCATGCGCGGCGCGCTCATCGGCCGTGAGTGCGAGCAGATCGACGCCGTCGAGCAGCACCTGTCCGGAGGTCACCTGGTAGCCGGCCTTGCCGGCCAGCACGTGCGCGAGCGTCGACTTTCCGGAGCCGTTCGGGCCCATGATGGCATGGACCTCGCCCTTGTTCACGGTGAGGTCGAGGCCTTTGAGAATGTCGCGATCACCGACGCTGACGTGCAGATCCCTGACTTCAAGCATTGCCACTGTCGTCTTCCTTCACAAACCAAACAAATGAATCCAGATGAATGCCGCCGCGCGCTCGCCCGACGCCAGCGGCGCGTCGGTCAGCCGACGCTGCCCTCCAGGCTGATCGAGATCAACTTCTGGGCCTCGACCGCGAACTCCATCGGCAACTGCTGCAGCACGTCCTTGACGAATCCGTTGACCACCAACGCGGTGGCTTCCTCCGCCGAGAGGCCGCGCTGCATGCAATAGAACAGCATCTCCTCGGAGATCTTCGAGGTGGTGGCCTCGTGTTCGAACAGGGCGGAGGAGTTCTTGGCCTCGATATAGGGCACGGTGTGCGCCCCGCATTCGTGGCCGATCAAAAGCGAGTCACAATTGGTGAAGTTGCGCGCGCCTGTTGCGCGTCGATGAGCCGTGACGAGACCGCGATAGGTGTTGTTCGACTGCCCAGCGGCAATGCCTTTGGAAATGATCCGGCTGGTGGTGTTCTTGCCCAGATGAATCATCTTGGTGCCGGAATCGACCTGCTGGCGGCCGTTGGAGATCGCGATCGAATAGAACTCGCCGCGGGAATTGTCGCCGCGCAGAATGCAGCTCGGGTATTTCCAGGTGATGGCCGAGCCGGTCTCGACCTGGGTCCAGGAGATCTTCGAGCGATCGCCGCGGCAATCCCCGCGCTTGGTCACGAAATTGAAAATGCCGCCGCGGCCCTGCGCGTCGCCGGGGTACCAGTTCTGCACCGTCGAATACTTGATCTCGGCATCATCGAGCGCCACCAGCTCGACCACGGCGGCGTGCAGCTGGTTCTCATCGCGCATCGGCGCGGTGCAGCCCTCGAGATAGCTGACGTAGGAGCCCTTGTCCGCGATGATCAGCGTGCGCTCGAACTGGCCGGTGTTCTTTTCGTTGATGCGGAAATAGGTCGAGAGCTCCATCGGGCAGCGCACGCCCGGCGGCACGTAGACGAACGAGCCGTCGGAAAACACCGCCGAGTTCAAGGTCGCGAAGAAATTGTCGGACACCGGAACCACCGTGCCGAGATATTTCTTCACCATCTCCGGGTGTTCGCGCAGCGCTTCGGAAATCGGCATGAAGATCACGCCGGCCTTCTTCAGCTCTTCTTTGAAGGTGGTGGCTACCGAGACCGAGTCGAACACGGCGTCGACCGCGACCCGCGAGGTGGTGCCGTCGGCGCGCACGACACCGGCCAGGATTTCCTGCTCGCGCAACGGAATGCCAAGCTTCTCGTAGGTGCGCAGGATTTCCGGATCGACCTCATCGAGCGAGGCCAGCACGTTCTTCTTGGGCGCCGAATAGTAATACAGGTCTTGGTAGTCGATCTTCGGATACGCGACGCGCGCCCATTGCGGCTCGCGCATGGTGAGCCAACGCTGGTAGGCGTCGAGCCGCCAGGCCAGCATCCATTCCGGCTCGCCCTTCTTGGCCGAGATGAAGCGGACGGTGTCTTCGTTCAGGCCCTTCGGGGCCTTGTCGGATTCGATGTCGGTGACGAACCCGTACTTGTATTGGTCAACGTCGATACGGCGGACCTGTTCGATGGTCTCTTGAACGGCCGGCATGTGTTTCCCTCCGCTGCGGTTTCAAGGACCGCGGGTTGGATGTTCGGCTATGGTGTCATCCCGGTGCGGAGATCACCCTTCATTTGCGTCTTGTTCATCTTGCCAGAGGCTCAAGCAGCAAGCCCTCGTCGGTCTTTAGATAATCCCATAACCACCTTACTCCAAGCTCTAAGAAAAAAGTCGATTTCGGCCTCGCTGGTGGTGGATCCGAGGCTGGTCCGGATCGCTCCAAGCGCCAGCGCAGCCGGAACTCCCATCGCCGCAAGCACATGGGAGGGGGCGACCTTCCCCGATGAGCATGCCGCCCCTGAAGACACCGCTATTCCCTCGAGATCAAGCGCGATCAAGACAGTCTCCGCCTTGGCGCCTGCGACCGCAAACAGGGTTGTGTTGGGGACCCGCTCGACCGCTTCGCCGAACACCACAACTTCAGGTGAGATCGCACGCAGGCCGGTCTCAAGCCGGTTCCGCAGCTCGGCCACCCGGACCGCGGCACGCCCCTGCTCGCGCGCGGCTGCCCTTGCAGCCCCTCCGAACCCCATGATTCCAATAACATTTTCCGTCCCGGCCCGAATCCCGCGCTCTTGCCCCCCGCCCTTCAGCAGTGACGCAGACAGATGCAGCGAGGGCTCGCGCTTGATCAACGCGCCAACCCCCTTCGGGGCCCCCAGCTTGTGCCCGGAGATCGTCACTATGTCTGCCCCTAAGGCATTGATATCGCATGGAATACGCCCGACGCTCTGAACTGCGTCGACATGCAGCAGGCCGCCGGCGGCGTGCACGATGCGCGCAGCTTCCGTAATTGGCTGAATCACGCCGGTTTCGTTGTTGGCATGCATGATGGAGACCAGTATCCGGTGCCCCGGTTCCTCAATGGTCAACGCTTGCAGACGCATCTGCAGAGCGGCCAGATCGACGACGCCGTCGGCGGTCACCGGCAAATCCTCAACCTGCCCGTTCGCAAACCGGTGCCCCAAGCGCACCGAAGGATGCTCGATCCCCGACATCAACAGGCGCATGCAGGAGCGTTTGTCCCCGTTAAGGTCGATGTCCGCGGTCAGCGCCAGCGCATTGGCCTCGGTGCCCCCGGAGGTGAACACGACGTTGCGCGCATCCGCTCCGACCAGGGCGGCGACCTCGGCCCGCGCCTGCTCGATCAGATGTCGCGCCGCGCGTCCTTCCGCATGCACCGACGACGGGTTGCCGACGATATCGAGGCCGGCACTAACCGCCGCGCGCGCCTCGGCGCAGAGCGGCGCCGTCGCATTCCAGTCGAGATAGACCCGTTCTGCCATCTGCTTCCAACATCGTCGTCCAGGGAGCGCGCCGCTACCGGGACTTATGGACCCCGTCAGCCGGGCTGGCAAAGCCCGTCAAAACCCTTGCTTTTTAACCCTTGGATCGTGTTAGAAAGCGCGAGCCGCGCGCCCACCGGCGGCACTGCCGTCCGGGACCTTCCAAGAATTTAGAATAGTTCTAAATAGTTACGTGCGCCGACACCTGAGGTCAAGCGCACCGAGGTCGCGTCGATCGAGGTTTGAATCCATGCCCGAGGTCATCTTTACCGGTTCGGCAGGCCGAATCGAGGGCCGATATCATCCTGCGCGGACGAAGAATGCCCCGATCGCCATCGCGCTGCATCCGCATCCGCAGTTCGGCGGCACCATGAACCATCAGATCGTCTATCAGCTTTACTACGCGTTCGTGCACCGGGGCTTCTCGGTGCTGCGTTTCAACTTCCGCGGCGTCGGCCGCAGCCAAGGCTCCTTCGACCACGGCACCGGCGAGTTATCGGACGCCGCGTCCGCCCTCGACTGGGCGCAAACCATCAATCCCGAGGCGCGGGGATGTTGGATCGCCGGCTTTTCATTCGGCGCCTGGATCGGCATGCAGCTGCTGATGCGCCGGCCTGAGATCGAGGGCTTCATCTCGATCGCGCCGCCCGCCAATCTCTACGATTTCTCGTTCCTGGCGCCCTGCCCGTCCTCCGGTCTCATCGTCCATGGCGAAAAAGACGCAGTGGTCCCCTACAAGGACGTCGCCGGCCTGGTCGAGAAGCTGAAGACGCAAAAGGGCATCGTGATCGAGCAGAAGGTCATTCCGGGCGCTAATCACTTCTTTGATGGCAAGATCGAGCCGTTGATGACGTCGATCGGCGGCTATCTGGACAAGCGCCTGGGCGGCGGCGCCGAAGTCCGTCCCGAGCCGCGCGGTCGCCGCAGCAGCGCCGGCTAGCCGCGCCGGTGCGCCGGTCGATTACGGCTCGGCCATCAGGCCGCCGGCCATCGCGCGCGGCGCCCCCGTAGTCCACGGAAACGTGATCGGCAACCCTTTCAGCGTGCGCACCGCCAGGAACGCGAACGCCTGCGCCTCCAGTCCGTCAGCCGACCAACCGACCGTATCAGCGGTTGCAACAATCGCCGGCGCCAGCCGCTCGCGCAGCATGGCGACCAGCGTCGGATTGCGGGCGCCGCCGCCGGCAACAATCCAATGGGCGGGCGCGCGCGGCAAATGCGCCACCACACGGGCGATGCTGGCCGCGGTCAATGCCGTGAGCGTCGCCGCTCCGTCGGCGAGCGTAAATGTCGCGAGATCGAGATCGGCGAAGTCGTCGCGGTCGAGCGATTTCGGCGGCGCCCGATCGAAGAACGGGCGCGCCAGCACGCGGGCGATGAAGTCTGCATCCGGACGGCCCTGCGCCGCCAGCGCACCGTCGCGATCGCAGGGTTCACCGCTGCGGCCGCGAACGAAATCATCGATCAGGGCGTTGCCGGGTCCGGTATCACAAGCAATCGGATCCCGCTCGCCGTCGATGAACGTGACGTTGGCCACGCCGCCGATATTCAGCACCGCAATCGGGTGGGCTTCCTCAAGGCGTGCCGCCAGCGCGCGATGAAACACCGGCACCAGCGGTGCGCCTTCTCCTCCGATGGCCACGTCGGCGGCGCGAAAATCATAGGCGACGGGAATCCCGATCCGGGCGGCGAGCGCGCATCCGTCACCGATCTGCACGGTCAGACGCTGCTCGGGGCGATGCAGCACGGTCTGACCATGGAACCCGACGACCGCAACGGCGCTACGCGCGATCCCGTGGGCGCCGAGTAAGGATTCCACCACTTCGCCATGCGCGTTCGTGACCAGGGCTTCGGCCTCGGCGAGAACTCCCGGGCGCGCACTGCGATCGGTAAGACTGCGGGCCGCTGCGAGCGCGCCCATCAGCACCCCGCGTTCGTCCGGCGTGTAAGCCCGGTAAGCCGTAGGCCCAAGGCGCCCGAGGCGCTCGCCATCGGTCTCGACCAGCGCAGCATCCACCCCATCGAGCGACGTCCCGCTCATAAGACCCACGGCCGACAGCCACATTGCCCGGTCCTCGGTTGAATCCGACGCTGGACCTGTTACACCACCGGGCCTGCCAAGGCGAGTTCATGGATCGGGCCACCCGATGAGCACCTATCAATCCGAATTGCTGCGCGTGCTCGAAGACCGCGGCTTCATTCACCAGGTCTCGGAGCCTTCCGCACTCGACCAACTCGCGCGAACCTCCTGCATCACCGGCTATATCGGGTTCGACTGCACCGCGGATTCCCTCCACGTCGGCTCGCTACTGCCGATCATGATGCTTTACTGGATGCAGCAGACCGGGCACCGGCCGATCGCCCTGATGGGAGGCGGCACGACCCGCGTCGGCGATCCCTCCGGCAAGGACGAGAGCCGTCGCCTCCTCACCGAGGACATGATCGGCGAAAACCTCGTCAGCATCCGCGCGATTTTCACCAAGTTCCTTGACTTCGGCGACAGCGCCGGAACTGACCACACCCTTCAACGGCCTGCCAGCGGCCAGAACGCCGTCACAGCCATCATGGCCAACAATGCCGATTGGCTGAATTCGCTGAATTACATCGACTTCCTGCGCGACGTCGGCCGGCACTTTTCGGTCAATCGGATGCTCGCATTCGATTCCGTCAAGCTGCGCCTCGAGCGCCAACAGGAATTGTCGTTCCTCGAATTCAATTACATGATCCTGCAGGCCTACGATTTCGTCGAACTGCACAAGCGCTACGGCTGTGTCCTGCAGATGGGCGGCTCCGATCAATGGGGCAATATCATCAACGGCATCGATCTCGGCCGCCGCATGCTGAACGCGCAATTATTCGCACTGACCTCGCCACTGATCACGACGTCATCGGGTGCCAAGATGGGCAAGACCGCCGCCGGTGCGGTGTGGCTCAACGCCGGCAAGCTGAGCCCCTACGATTATTGGCAATATTGGCGCAACACCGAGGACGCCGACGTGGTTCGCTTCCTCAAGCTGTTTACGATTTTGCCGCTCAACGAAATCACCCGGCTCGCAGCGCTTAAGGGACAGGACATCAACGAGGCCAAGAAAGTGCTGGCAACCGAGGCCACGGCGCTGGTGCATGGCCGTGCCGCGGCGGACACCGCCGCGCAGACCGCGCGCACGACGTTCGAGGACGGCGCGATCGCCCAATCGTTGCCGACCGTCGCCATCTCACGCGCGGAACTCGAGGCCGGTTTCGGCGTGCTCATTGCGTTCTCCGAGAAGACCGGCCTCGTCGCCTCCAACGGCGAGGCGCGCCGGCAAATCAAGGCCGGCGGCCTGCGCGTGAACGACGTACCGGTGAGCGATGAAAAGATGGTGCTCACCGCCCGCGAGCTGACGCCGGAAGGCGTGATCAAGCTGTCGCTCGGAAAAAAGCGCCACGTGCTGTTGAAGCCAGCTTGATTGCTCGGCCCCTGCGCCCGTTATATTGTCAACGATAGCGAAGGAGCACCGACTGTATGAGGGAGTCGAAATGCCATGAGCTTGGCGGCGCCCCCGGCATCTGAAGCAATCAGCGACCTTGACGACGCTGTTGATCCTATCGATGCAGCGCTTGCAAATTCAGCGAGCACCTTCCGCTCACCGCGGATGTTTGACACCGACGACACGAGTGCGATTGAAGGCACGGTTCATTGGCGGCCGACCAAATCATTGTGGGTCTCCACGATGACGCTGACGGCGGTGATCGGCGGCCCGATCTATTTCAGTTGGAGTGCACTGCTGCTTTTCCTGGCAACCACGGCGATCACGGTCTGCTTCGGCCACTCGCTGGGGATGCACCGCCGCCTCATTCATCGAGCCTTTGATTGCTCATCGGTCGTCGAGCGGCTGTTGGTCTATCTCGGGACCCTGGTCGGCATGGCCGGGCCGTACGGCATGATACGCCAGCACGACATCCGCGACTGGGCGCAGAGAAAGCCGTCGTGTCATGCCTATCTCGCCCATCGCTCGTCGTTTCTGCGCGACGGATTCTGGCAGCTCCACTGCGAACTAAAGCTTGCCAATCCCCCCGACCTGATCGTCGAGCGGCGCGTACGCGACGACCGCTTTTACGAATTCATCGAGCGCACATGGATGGCGCAGCAGCTTCCTTGGGCGGCGCTGTTCTTCGTTATCGGCGGCGTACCATGGATCATCTGGGGCATCGCGGTCAGGGTCGCAATCTCGGTCACCGGCCATTGGTTGGTCGGGTATTTCGCCCACAATCGCGGCCCGCGCTCATGGCACATCGAAGGCGCCGGCGTGCAGGGCTTTAATGTCCCATATTGCGGATTCATCACCATGGGCGAGGCCTGGCATAACAATCACCATGCCTTTCCGAGTTCCGCACGCCTTGGCGTGCGGCGTGGCGAGGCGGATCCCGGCTGGTGGGTGCTGGTGTTGATGTCGCGTCTCGGATTGGTTTGGAACGTGAAGACACCTGAGATGCTGCCGACCCGTCCCAATCTCGTCGCGCTCAAACCCGTCGAGCCGAGGACGGCATCGCCGCTATAGCGCTTTGTCAGCGGCTCACGTCTGGCGTCGGGAAACGTTCAGCGCCGACACTCGGAAATTCAAAGAACTTACGCAGCAGCCCTGGCGCCACCGCCGAAATCGGATTGACGCGCAAAATCGATTTTCCCGGCGGGCCCGCCACCTCGTAGGTGATGCCGAACAGGCCTTCGTTGCTGCCGTTGCCCAGAAACAATCCCACGATCGGAATTTGGCCGAAAGCGTTATTGAGGCCGTAGAGCGGCACAAAGGTGCCGCGCAGATGCACATCGGCGGCGGCGTAGTCGATCTGACCATCGATGGTTGCGCCAATCACCGGTCCGCGGACGACTCCGTCGCGAATTGCGAGCTTGCCGGGAGAGCGGGTAAATTCCACCCGCAAGCGGGAAAACTCGGCCCCCCCGCGCGGTGAGCCGGGAACGCCGGCAATGACCCGGTCGAGCTGCGGCTCGCCTCGCACGGCGAAATCGCGGATATTGAGAATGCCGTCCTGCGGCGCCTGATCGGAGCTCGGCGGGTCCATGGCCGCCCACATCTCGCCGCCCTGCATGTGCGGATAGGTGTCGGTGAAGCGGAACAACGCGCCGGCATCCTTGGTTTCAAAGTACACGACCTGACGCCCGGTGTTCTTGCCGCGCAGATCGCCGATCAGTGCGGTCTCCCCGAGCTTGCCGTTGAGGCTGAAGGCGCGGATGTGGCCGCCGCGGCGCGAATAACGCAAATCGGCGCCGCGCACGGCTTCCCCGTTGAACCCGATGACGGCACCGAGCTTAACCTCAAGATCGAGATCGGCATCGGAGGGGCGGGCTTTCTGTTCGCTCGCGCCTCCGCCCAGAATCGATTTGACGAAGTTGCGTCCGTCATAGACGTCGCCGCGCAGGATCGCCTTGAGCGCCCCATCCGGTCCGCGCTCAGCCTTCAGCGTCGCTTTGTCGGTATCGGAGAATCCAAACACCGGAAAATTGGCCGCCTGGATGTCGCCGTTGGCATCCATGTCGATGCTGCCTTTGACCGACGTCCCGGATCCTTCGAGCACGAGATCCTCGATCCGATTGGCCTTGCCTTTCGTGATCAGAGTGAAATTCGCCCGCGATGGCTTGCCGGCTGGCTTCACCCACCCCGGCAACAGATTCTCCACCTTCGCCTGCGTCAGATCGGTCTCGACCGCGAACCGGTTCTCCCGATCCGCGGACGCCGCAATCCGCCCGCTGAACTTGACCGGAATGGGTCCGGTCACGCCGCCATAGAGATCGAAGCCCATGCGGGCGCGCGCGGCGTCGTCGAACACCGCCTGCATGCGGATCTCGGTATCCTCGTCACCCTTCGGCTTGTGAAACTCGATTGCGGCCGGCATGCCACCGATACGGACGTCGCCTTTCGCCAGATAACCCTGATTATTGGCGACGATTCGCAGTGCCGGCGCCTCCACGCGCTGCGGCGACATCGAGCGGTCGACGGCGAAATTGGTGCCGAAATTGGCGACGTCGGCAGTGATTGCATAATTGGCGCTCCCCTTCGGAAGATCGAGGTCGATCGGAAAGGCCAGCGTGGCCTGCGCCGTCACCGTGCCGCGACTGGTTGCTGGATCGAGCGGCGAACCCGAGCTCTCGCGCAAGCGATCGGAGGCGAGCAGTTCGGCCGCCACCGGCACCGGCCCCTCGATGCGCATTCGAACGCGCGCCTGCGGCGGGTGAGCCTGGGAATCCTGCACCTCGAACACCCCGTTCGAGAGCGTGAGCTTATGCCCCGGCGACACCTCGGAGGTTCCCTTGCCGAGACTGACGGTCACCGCCCGGCCAACGATGCGGGTCACCAGATCGGCGTCCTTGATCGGAGGCAGTTCCACCAGCGGCTGCAACGTCACGCCCTTGGCCACGACCTCGATCGAGATACCGTCGTCGGGCATCGGCGGTCCGCCGGCGCGCATCGCCGAGAGCTGGGCGTTGGTGGCAACCTCAATGCGCTCCACCGTGCCGGCAAAGAAGTGCTCGAGCACCCAGTTGCGCACCGGCGGGTTGATGAAGCTCGGCCACAATTGCTTGAAATTGGCATAGCTCACATTTTGCGTGGCGAAGCCGATGACGACCTTGGGGTCGGGCGTTGAAAAATCGACATTGCCGGAACCCGCGAGGCCGACATCCTTGCCGCCGATATCAACCTGATCGAGATCCAACTGATGCTTCGCCCGGTCGACGTGGCCGCGCACCAGAATCCGATTGAGCAGCAATGATTGTTCGTCGGTGCCAACCGGGGCGAGCAGCACGGTGCCGCCGCTGAGCAACAGGCCCCAATTGCCGGATGGATCGCGCGGCGCCTCCGCCTGGGCGACCAACGTGAACCGGTTGCCGCCGGAGACGAGTTGGAACGGCATCACCAGCGTGTGCCGCACCGCATCCCAGTCGACGCTGAATTCGGCGCGCTCGATCGAAACGCGCGCCAACGGATCGACCGCATCGCCGACGATGCCCGGACCGAGAACCACGCGCCCGCTCGCTACGTCGAGCATGCCGTCCTGGCCCATTTCGCCGCGCAAACTCGCGGACACTGGAAGTTCGGCCTCGAGTTGGTCGTCGCCCTGACGCAGACAAAGCAGGATATCGCGCAGCAGAATCTTGCGCGCTTCGATGCTGACCCCGCGACGTCCTTGTCCGATCGGCTTGACGCCGGCGAGCAACGTCCACGGACGCTCCACGCTGTCCGATCCCACACTGAAGACCATCTCGCCCGCGTTCGGTCGCGTCAGGCTCAGATTGATCTTCTGAAAATTCGACTGCTTGCCGTTGCGGCGGTCATCAACGACCAGATTACCGCTCTTTAGTCCGATCTCGGTGAGATCATAGCCATCCAGTCCCATCGCGCTGAGGCTGTCGATCCACGACAATAACGCCGCAACGTTGTCGGCGCCGCTCGGCGCTCCGGATGAGGGAGCGGATCTCTCGAATTGCTGGGCCGAGGACGCAATGGCCTGCGCGGCGACAGCCGGCGCGGTCGCGATCGGGCGGGTGTCGGCTCCCGCGAACACCGTCACCTGGCCGTCAGATTCGATGCGCACGGAAAGTTCGGCGCCAACCAGGTTGAGGCTTTCCGCCCGCAAATGCCCGGTCAACAGGCTGGTTCCCGAGAGTCCGACTTCGGCGCGTGGCGCGCTCGCCACCACGGTGCCGTCGGTGTCGCGCACGACGATATCGCGGATGCGCAAGGCGGTGCGCCCGTTCTCGTCGCGCTCGATGACGGTGCCCCCGACCTCGACGCTGTGGCGAGCACCAAAATTTTGTTCGATCGCCGACGTCAACCACGGGGTCACGAGATCAAGCGAGATCGGACCACTGGCAAGTCGCCACCACAGCAAGGAGGCCCCAATGCCGAAAAGCCCGGCGAGCGCCACTACGACAAACGCAATGCGGCGCAGCACCGGCCGACGCAAGGTCTGCCCTAGCCGGGCGCGCCAACGGCTCGCGCGGTTGGTTTTTTGCTTGGTGGCCGCCCCCGCGGCCACGTTAGATTGCGGCCGACCTCGTTCCGTCCGCTGGTGGACAGTGAGGTCTGCCTCAAGGCCGCGGAGCGCGGCGAGTTTCGGACTGGTTCCCTTTCCGCCATGCACGATGGCGCGTCCCCTTCCCCGCCATTTCGACGCTAAAATTCGGCGTCGGTGATTCGCTTGGTCGAACAGGGTCTTCTACAACGCTCCCCGGCTCCACCAGCGTCCCCTTCGCCCGTGTCCCTGAGCCAGCATGAGCGTGCGAAAGCGACGAAAGGAAGGCATATCTTGGCAAATCTAGCGCCCGGCATCGAAGCCCCAAGTTTCCACCTGCCGCGCGATGGCGGTAAGACCATTTCGCTGGCCGACTTCAAAGGCAAGAAGCTTGTTCTCTACTTCTATCCAAAGGCGGATACCCCCGGCTGTACCGCCGAGGCGATTGCCTTTTCATCGCTCGAGAATGCCTTCGCCGACATCGACACCGCAGTCATCGGCGTATCGGCCGATCCGGTGCGGGCACAGGATGCCTTCAAGCAAAAGCATAACCTGACCACGCCGCTGATCTCCGACGAAAGCCACGCCATGCTCGAGGCCTACGGCGTTTGGGGTGAGAAATCGATGTACGGCAGGACCTACCTCGGCATCACCCGCACCACCGTGCTGATCGGCGCTGACGGCCGCATCGCGCAGATCTGGTCCAAGGTGAAAGTCCCCGGGCACGCCGAAGAGGTGCTGGCGGCAGCCAAAGCACTCTAGTCACCGGACGCCCGTGTGGGCGCCCCGCCACTCTGGTTGCGCGCGCAAACGTCGACAATTTAAGGAAAATTAACCGCATCTTGCTCCAATCGCGCGGGGGAATGACGCTGGCGCAGCGAAGGCTGAACCGGCGCGGGAGCGTTGATGTCCCATCGGTATCCACCGCATCGCGAACGGAGTGATGCGCCAACCCACGTCCACGACGGCCGGCCGCAAGACCGGTCGGGGCATGAGTACCGTCATCCTTCCGGGCGTGATGACCGCCGTGCCCGCCATCCGGATGACGCGCGGTCGCATGCAACGGCCCGACTTCATCACCGGGCGCAGCGCACCGACTACACGCTCGCTCACGCCGGACGGCGCGTCCGGGTCGGCCCGATCGTGTTTTGGACCCTCGTCGGAGCGCTTGTCATCATGGCCGGTTGGTCAGTTGTGACCGCAACTTATTTCGCCTTTCACGACGACGTCCTGGCGCGACTGATCGCGCACGAAGCAGCGATGCAATATGCCTACGAAGACCGAATCGCAGAAATGCGGATCCAGGTCGATCGGGTAACCAGCAGACAAATGCTCGACCAGGAACAATTCGAGCAGAAACTCGATCAATTGCTGCGACGGCAGGCCCTGCTGGAATCGCGCGCCGGCGTGCTCGGAGCCGTGACCGACCCAACCACGACCGGATCGATCAAGGCGCCCGTCCGCGGCAGCACGTCGATGGAACCGCAGGCGACCGCACCGAAACCGTCCCCGATCAACGCGATCACGATCGACGCCGCACCACGGGACCGCGACGCCCGCGTTGAACTCCGCGGCACCTCCGGGTCACCCACGCGTGGCGCAAAAGTCGCGAGCGGCGGCCTCGAGGGCATGCTGGGGCGATTGCAGGATTCACTCAACCGCATCGAAGCTCGACAGAGCAATACCCTCAATGGCCTTGAGGAAAGCTACGACGCGAAAGCGCGCCGAATGCGCAGCGTGCTGGCCGATCTCGGCCTCGACACCAACAATACGGCAATGCAGCCGATGGTGGGGGGGCCGTTCGTGCCGGTCAAACCGCCGGCCGACGGCAACGGATTCGAGCGCCAGATCTATCGCATCAACATTGCGCGCGCGCAGGTCGACCGCCTCAATCGCACGCTGTCCGCCGTCCCTCTACGCAAACCGGTCGTCGGCGAGATCGACACCACGTCGAATTTCGGCGTACGCATCGATCCCTTTGTCGGCCGGCCCGCCATGCATACCGGATTGGATTTTCGCGGCAATCCCGGCGAACCGATTCGCGCGACCGCCGGCGGCACCGTCACCCATGCCGGATGGAGCGGCGGGTACGGCAACATGGTGGAGGTCGATCACGGCAATGGCCTGTCGACCCGCTACGGCCATCTGTCTGAGATCGAGGCCAGCATCGGGCAATCGGTCAAGACCGGCCAGGTCATCGGGCGCCTCGGCTCAACCGGACGCTCGACCGGCCCGCACCTGCACTACGAGACCCGAATTGACGGTGAAGCCGTCGATCCCGAACGCTTTTTGCGTGCCGGCATGCGTTTGGGCGCCTTCTGAGTCCGAGGACCTGATCGGGCGCTGCGCTCCATCATTCCGATCGCCGTTCGTCCTCTTTGACTTCACTCCGAAGCCAATCTCCGAACGCGCGAACATGCGGCTTGTCGGCGCCGAGCGCCGACTCGATGATGAAATAGGCTCTGGTTCCGACCATCGCGTCGCTGAACGGCAGCGCAAGCGCTCCCGACTGGACAAGCTCGTTGATCAGCGGCTGGCGGCCGAGCGCGATCCCTTGGCCACTGCTCGCAGCCTGGATCATTTGTTCGTACTGGCTGAAGTGAAGCGCTCCCGCCGCTTTGAGGTCGCCGATCCCAAGCGCGGTCAGCCATGTTCCCCAGTCCATGACCATTTTTTCCGCTCCGGGGAAATCGAAGTGCAACAGGATGTGGTGAGCAAGATCACGTGGCTCACGCAGCGGGCGCGATGGGTCGCGCAACAGCGCGGGACTGCACACCGGGAGCACCTCTTCGCCGAACAAACGGATGGCCTCCTCCGGCGCATGCTCCGGTTTGCAATAACGGATCGCGAGATCCACGAGGCTGCGCTCCAGATTCAGCATATCGGTGGTGGCAGAAATCCGAACATCCACGTCGGGGTGCAGGTGCGTGAACCGTTGTAGGCGCGGGATCAGCCACAGCGACGCAAAACCGGTAGTGGTGGTGATCGAGACTTGGCGCGTCCGGCTTTGCGCCTTGAGGTGATCGGTTGCCGTTTGCAGGCGGTCGAGAATATCCGTCGCGAGACGATAGAGTTCCTCGCCCTTCTCCGTCAGCGCCAACGCCCGCGGTCGGCGGTCGAACAGAACGACGCCGAGATGCTCCTCCAGCGTCTTGATCTGCCGGCTGACGGCCGACTGGGTGATGAATAGTTCAGCCGCCGCCTTGGTGAAGCTGAGATTGCGCGCGGCCGCTTCGAACCCTTGAAAAAATCCCAGTGGCGGCAAGTGATAGCGTTTTTCAGGCATCACAATAACTCATGCTTGGCGTGAGAACTGCTCGTTTGTGCACCCAATCACTTAGCTAAATTATGTCCCGGCACGAAGTGCTCAACACTCAAGCATGCATATACCTCATGCAAGCGACGATCCCAAGAGGCCACCCCATGAGACCTGGCGAGGACGAATTACTGGTCCATCTCAAGCAACGCGACTTGCTGGATATCAACGACGGGCAAGGCCTTGCAGTCGTGTGCATCGACGGCGTCGTCTGGATCACGCAATCCGACGATACCCGCGACGTGATCATCAGCGCCGGCGAGGCCTTCGTCCTGGACAAGCCGGGTCTGGCGCTGGTGGCGGCTCCGGTCGGGCCGGCAACGGTCGCTGTTCGGCCGGCCACGCACGATACGCCCACCGTCACCTGCGACCTGCCGACCGCCGGCGATCTTCGCCTGTCGGCCTAACCAGCGACGGAGATCACCGATGCGCGAATGCCTCCGGTACGGCGGACACGGCCTGTTGTCGTCTTCGCTTGGCGAACGAACGCCGCAGCTGCGCCCCATGCGGCCGCGCGATGCGGAGATTCTGCAAACCTATATTCGAGGGCTGTCCCTTGCGTCGCGTCACAATCGGTTTCTCGGCACACTCAACGAACTCTCGCCGGCGGAGCTGCGCCGCTGGTGCGATCCGAACCCCGCGAGACAGGACGGTTTACTGATCGACATTTGCGTTGATGGCGACCAGCAGATGATCGCCGAAGCGCGATATGCCATCATCGGCGACGGCTCGCTATGCGAGATCGCGCTGTCCGTCGCCGACCGCTGGCAACGCCGCGGCGTCGGCACGTTATTGCTGAACATTCTTGGGCAGCGTGCCATGGCATTGGGCGTGCAAACTATTGTCGCCGACGCCTTGCGCGGCAACGCCCCCGTCAAAGCCCTCGCGCGCAAATCCGGATTTGCGATCACACCGGACATCACCGACGCCAGACTGGTGCGACTGACGAAAGTCATTGGCCGTCCGCTCGCCGGCGATGCGCCGGCCGCAGCCGCATAGCCGTGGTCCCGCCGGCGAACACCGACGGGACCTTAGTGAATCGACCTTAGTTATTTATAGTAGCCGACGCCGCAGCCCTCATTGCCGACTTTGACGACATAGGATTCCTTTGGAACCGGATCAGTACCGCCGGGTCGCGGGAAATTGTAGTTGACGGTCGTCACCGTCTCCTTCACCGCGCCGAAGATTTTCTCTCCGAGCGGCGAACCGTCCTTCTCCTTCAGCGAACGCACGTCCTTGCCCACGAGGGCCGCATTGGCGTGGGCGGTGAAAGCGCCGCTGGTGGTGTTGAAACAGAAGACATAGAGATCGCGATCGCGAAATCCGCCGTCGGGCTTGTTGAACTTCTCGAGCGCCGCCGATTCGTTGGATTTCAGCTCGGTGACCGCGCGATCCAGCATGGCCTTGGCCTCAGCCGCGGTGCCATCGGCCGCCGACGCCGTCCACGCACCCGCCAGCAGTGTTGCCACGGTGATCGTGGAAAAAACGATCGCCTTCTTCATTGTCATTGATTCCTCCCATGGTTCATTCGGCGGCGTTATCGAGGCCGCCATAAGCAATCGCGATTCAGAGTCGCGTTGCCGTGGGAGCTTCCGCCTTGAAAGCGACAATCTTGCGGCTGCAACGCGACGCGCGGCGGCACCAGGGCTATTCGACTTTTGCACCGGAGAACTTGACGACCTTCCCCCATTTCTCGGTTTCCGATGCGACAATGGCGGCGAACTCCTTCGGGGTCGTCACCAGCGGTGCCGCACCAAGGTCTGCCAAGCGCGCCTTCATTCCGGGGTCTGCCAGTGCCGCGTTGATTTCCCGGTTGAGGCGCGCGATGACCTCCGGCGGCGTTCCCGCCGGCGCGGCCACACCAAAGATCGCGCTCGCTTCATAGCCGGGAACGGTTTCGCCCACCGTCGGGACGTCGGGCAACGTCTCCCAGCGCTTTGCCGTCGTGACCGCCAGGGGTCGAAGTTTGCCGGCTTTGATGTGACCGATCGAGGATGGAAGATTATCGAACATCACTTGCACCTGACCGCCGAGCAGATCGGTCAGCGCCGGGGCCGATCCCCGATAAGGCACGTGCGTCAGGTTGACGTTTGCCATCATCTTGAACAATTCCCCCGACATGTGAATCGAGGTGCCGTTGCCGGACGAGGCCATGTTGATCTTGCCGGGGATGGCCTTGGCCAGCGCGATGAATTCGGCAACCGTGTGAGCGGGAACGTTGGGATTGACCTCCATGACGTTGGGCAGTTCGGCAATCCCCGCCACCGGCACAATGTCCTTCAGAAAATCGAAGGTCAGATGCTCATAAAGCGTGGTGTTGATGAAGTTTGCGGGGTTGACCAGCAGGAGTGTGTAGCCATCGGGAGGCGCGCGCACGACAAACTCGGTCCCGATATTGTTGCCGGCGCCTGGTCGGTTGTCGATGACGACCTGCTGACCCAAATGCTCCGACAACCACTGCCCCATCAGCCGCGCCACGATGTCCGTCGATCCTCCGGCCGGATAACCCACGATCCAGCGGATCGGATGCGAGGGGTAGGTTTCCTGCGCCGAGGCGCCTCCGAAGGCGGTCAGCCACGCGCAGGCAAGACCGATGGCACAAACACGGAATCGCGAGATCACGAAGTCCTCCCAGGAGGTTGGCCCGGACGATTGCCGGCGGTTGGCGGTGCGCATTCTTCTTGCGCTTGCCGCCATTCTAGTTCCGCCTTTGATCAACCGCATCTGGAATGTGAAGCTGTCTTGAGCCATCTCGGCGGCAATGCGGGGGAGGATCTTCGCGCCCGCGCCGTCGCGCTACTCGACGTCCTCGACCTCTTTTGGCCCGGTACCAAACGCCCGTTGCGCGAGGGTTGCCGCCATGAATTGGTCGAGGTCGCCGTCGAGGACCGCACCGGTATCCGAGGTGGACACACCGGTGCGCAGATCCTTCACCATCTGATAGGGCTGCAGCACGTAGGAGCGGATCTGGTGACCCCAGCCGATGTCGGTCTTGGCGGCCTGCTCGGCGATGGCCCGCTGCTCGCGAATTTTCAGTTCGCGCTCGTAGAGCCGGGCGCGCAGCATTTGCCAGGCCTGTGCGCGATTGCGATGCTGCGAACGATCATTCTGACAGACGACCACGATGTTGGTCGGAATGTGAGTCAACCGAATGGCCGACTCGGTCTTGTTGACGTGCTGGCCGCCAGCGCCACCCGCGCGCATGGTGTCGGTGCGCACATCGGACTCCTTGATATCGACGACGATGCGATCGTCGACGACCGGATAGACGTTCACGCTCGCAAACGAGGTGTGACGCCGCGCATTAGAATCGAAAGGCGATATCCGCACCAGCCGGTGCACGCCCGCCTCGGTCTTGAGCCAACCATAGGCATTGCGGCCCTTGACCTGAATCGTCGCCGACTTGATGCCGGCTTCTTCGCCTTCGGTCTCTTCGAGATAATCGACCTTGAAGCCGTGCTGTTCGCCCCAGCGCACGTACATGCGCAACAGCATATTGGCCCAGTCCTGGCTTTCGGTACCGCCGGCGCCGGCATGAACTTCGAGATAGGTGTCGTTGTTGTCGGCCTCGCCTGACAGCAACGCCTCGAGTTCGCGCCGCGCGGCTTCCGCCTTCAGGTCGCGCAGTCGACCTTCGGCCTCCGCAATGACGTCTTGATCGTTCTCAGCCTCGCCAAGTTCGATCATCGTTGCCTGATCATCGAGTTCCTGCTCAATGCGGGCGATGGATGTGAGCTGGTCCTCGAGCGCGGTGCGTTCCTGCATCACCCGCTGGGCTTGCTGGGTGTCGTTCCAGAGATTGGGATCTTCCGCCTGCTTGTTCAGTTCCGCCAGTCGCGCGCGCGCCTTGTCGAAGTCAAAGATGCCTCCTCAGCAGCCCGACCGACCGCTTGATATCCTCGACAATGGTTTGCATTTCCGGGCGCATGTCAGAATTCCGTTGGCGACGCAGGCCGCGATGATGGGCAGACAGATAGCGACCCGGTGTCTAGCACGCAACCGGTGCGCCGGCTCAAGCGATCAATGCGGGATCAATACAGGCCGCCGGTGCCCGAGCGCACCGCCCGATCGGCCTCCGGGCTCACCGTCGCCGACTGGTTCTCGCCGTCGCCGAAGCCGATGATCGAAGAGGCATCCGGCGGCGCCGTGCCTGGTTTGAACGCTTCCAGGATGGCGTTCTGCGTGCCCGGGCCGGCGCGCAGCCCATTTTTCGGATCGATGCGGATGAGCTTGATGCCGGCCGGCACGCGGAACGGAACCGCCGGCTTGTCCGCGAGCGCGACCTTCAGAAAATCCTTCACGATCGGCGCCGCGACGTGTCCGCCGGTCGAGTTGTTCCCGAGGTGGCGCGGCTTGTCGTAGCCCATGTAGACACCGGCGGCGAGGTCGGGGGTAAAGCCGATGAACCAAGCGTCCTTCTCGTCGTTGGTGGTGCCGGTCTTGCCGGCGACCGGCTTGCCGACCTCACGCACGACCGTCGCGGTCCCGCGCTGAACCACACCTTCCATCATCGACGTAATCTGATACGCGGTCATCGGATCGAGCACCTGCTCGCGGCGATCGACCAGCACCGGTTCTGGTTGATTCTCCCACTTGCCGGCATCGCAACCACGACATTCGCGCTGGTCGTTTTTGTACACGGTGTGGCCATAGCGATCCTGGATGCGGTCGATCAAGGTGGCGCTGACTCGGCGTCCGCCGTTGGCGAACATCGAATAGGCGGTCACCATGCGCAGAACCGTGGTCTCGCCGGCGCCCAGCGCAAACGACAGATAAGGCGGCAGGTTGTCGTAGACGCCGAAGCGTTTGGCATATTCGGCGATCAACGGCATGCCGACGTCCTGCGCCAGCCGCACCGTCATGACGTTGCGCGATTGTTCCAGCCCAAATCGCAGCGTCTGCGGACCGTAATACTTGCCGGCCGCATAGTTCTCCGGCTTCCATACCCCGAGACCATTGCCCTGATCGATCTCGATCGGCGCGTCGAGCACGACCGTCGAGGGCGTATAGCCGTTATCGAGCGCGGTGGCGTAGACGATCGGCTTGAACGACGACCCCGGCTGCCGCATCGCCTGGGTGGCACGGTCGAACTGGCTTTGGTCGTAGGAGAACCCGCCAACCAGTGCGAGCACCCGGCCGGTCCAGGGATCCATCACCACCATCGCGCCGGAGACTTCCGGGATCTGGCGCATACGAAACTGGGTCGCATCCTTCGGCAACGGATCCACGTAGATGACGTCGCCCGGCGCCAGCACCTGGCTTACCTTGGTGATGGGGACCGGCTTGCCGCGATCGGGATTGGCCGGCTTCGCCCACTTGATGCCGTCGACCGGAACAATGCCGATTTGGCGCTCGCGCAGAACCGCGCCACCCGGCTCCCGCGCCGGCTGGAATCCGATCCGCGCCGCCTGATCGCTGACCTCGAGCACCACCGCCATGCGCCAGGGGGTGATGTCGGACAGCGCGCGCACCTCGGCGAGCTTCAGGCCCCAATCCCCTGCAATATCGATCTTGGTGACCGGGCCACGATATCCCTGCGCCTCGTCATAGCTTACGAGTCCGTCGGTCAGCGCCTTGCGCGCCATGACCTGGATTTTCGGGTCGAGTGACGTACGCACCGACAAGCCGCCCTCGTACAGCTTCTTCTCGCCGTACTTGTCGTAGACTTCGCGGCGCACCTCTTCGGCAAAATACTCGGCGGCGAAAATATGAGCCCCGGTCGGACGGGCGGTCACGTTGAGCCCCTCTTTCCGCGCCTTGTCGCCCTCCTGCGCAGTAATAAAGTGATCTTCGACCATGCGGTCGATCACGTAGTTGCGCCGCTCGATTGCCCGCTCGCGCTGGCGGAACGGATGAAACAGATTGGGACCCTTGGGGAGCCCCGCGAGATAGGCAGCCTCGGCGATCGACAATTCATGGACCGACTTGTCGAAATAGAGCAATGAGGCTGCAGCAATCCCGTAGGAGCCGAACCCGAGATAGATTTCGTTGAGATAGAGCTCGATAATCTTTTCCTTCGAGTAGGTACGCTCGAGCTTCAGCGCCAGCAGGGCCTCCTTGATTTTGCGACCGAAGGACACCTCGCTGGTCAGGAAGAAATTCTTGGCGACCTGCTGGGTGATGGTCGCCCTGCGGGCGCCGATTGCGGCCGATATTCTGGAGATAGAGCAGTCCGGCGCGCGCGATGCCCGACATGTCGATACCCGGATGCTCGTAGAAGTTCTTGTCTTCGGCGGCGACGAAGGCGTTGACCACGCGCTTGGGGATAGCCTGGATCGGGATATAGAGCCGGCGCTGGTTGGCATACTCGGCGAGCAGGGATCCGTCGGCGGCATGGACCCGCGTCATCACCGGCGGCTCATAGTCCTGCAATTGCGAATAGTCCGGCAGATCCTTGGAGAAATGCCAAATCAGCCCGGCGGCGCCGCCGACCCCGACGATAAAAAGGAAGGTGCCCGCTGCGAACAGAAAGCCGAGAAAACGAACGAGCAGCCTCATGAGGGGTTCACCAGCACTCTGGATCAGCAGGATCTGTTCGACGGCGGCCCAACCAGTACCAATCGCGCGGCCGTTGCGGTCCTACCAGCTTTCCAACCGCCAAAGCTATCATACGCCAATTCGGCATCGAAGGTGAGCAAGCGGATCACGTTGACGTTTGGTCGCGCCGTTTTATGGTCAAACTGAGGCCAATTCGCCATCGCCCCACCTCAATTCGGAGCGTTGGCGGCGGCACCGGCAACGCGGGTGGTAAAGAACGTCTCGATGGCGTGGACAACCGATTCCCCAGCCTTCGCCCGCCACGGTTCCGACGTCAGTTGCTTGAGGTCCTCTCGGTTCGAGACGAAGCCGAGTTCGACCAGAACCGATGGCACATCGGGCGCCTTCAAGACGCGAAAACCGGCAGACTTGAGCGGATGCTTGTGCAGACGGGCGGTCGCCTTCAGTTCCGTCACCAGGGCACGGGCAAACTGGCTGGAAAATGTCCTGGTCTCGCGTTGGGCAAGATCGATCAGGATATCGGCGATCTGATTGGGTTCTGCCGAGAGATCCACGCCGGCGATGACGTCGGCGCGGTTTTCCTCCTCGGCAAGTCTCGCCGCCTCGGAATCGGAGGCATTGTCGGACAGAGTGTAGACGGTAGCACCTTGCGCCTCACCCTCACCGCGGGCGAGCGCGTCGCAGTGAATTGAGATGAACAATTGCGCTTGCCGCGCGCGCGCGAGCCGCACCCGATCCGCCAAGGGAACGAAAGTATCATCGCTCCGCGTCATCACCACGCGGTACTTGCCGGTCTTTTCGATCTTGTCGCGCAGCATCAGCCCGAAATCCAAAACCAGCGACTTTTCCATCTCCCCATTCGGGCCGCGCGTGCCGGTATCGATGCCGCCGTGGCCGGGGTCGATGACAATCACCGGCCGCGGGTCACCTGCGCTCTTAGCTGGTTCGTGATCGGTTTTGCGCACGAAATCGCTGCGCGGCAGCCGATTGTCGACTGCGGCGGCGCGCAGAAACGACTCGCGGTCGATCTTGGTGAGATCGAGCACGAGACGAGCGGGCTGCCCTTCGGCCGCGTCGATCACGAACGCCTTTTCCACCCGGACCGGCGCCGTGACGTCGAGCACCATGCGGGAAGCCCCCGGAAGCACCAACCCGTAGCGGAAGGCCTTAATGAGCCCGCGTTTCTGCTCGCCGGCATTGGCGGGAAATTGGAAATTGACCTGCGGCATGTCGACGACCACCCGATAGGGGTCCGCGAGGGTAAAAGCGCGGATATCTACCTTTCGCGAGAGATCGACGATCAATCGGGTCTGATTGTCGTCGCCACCGAGCCGCACGTCGCTGGCCACCGCAACACCGGCGGCGCCGGGGGTGCTCCCGCCCGTATTGGTCTCGGCCCCAGCCGGCGTGACATAGACGAGCCCCGCCGCAACGAGTGCGGCGGCAACTGCTCGCGCTGTGACGCCGGCCCTGATTCTCCAGCGCATTGCCATTCCTAGCCTTTCACGGCCTCTTACTCCACAGGGCGCCCTTCGTTAACCTTTTGTTGCCGCTCGCCCGTTGTTGCCCCCAACATGTGGCTTGCCGTGCCACCAGGCACAGGGCTGCGGCCCCATCGCCGGTAACCCCGCCCCGAAAAAGACTTGTCTTGCCAATACCCCACCGGGAGCCTTAAGAAGGTTGTGCTGATGGTTCAAGGATTCCGGTTCTGCCGTGTTCGGGCATCTGGCACGCTTGAGCGACGACCGCGCCATCGAGGCCTTAAGGGAGGCAGATTAAAGGCGGACGGTCGGCTGCAGCCGATGCCCTTCTCGAAGGATGACCGGAATGAATGTTCGGCACTTGGTGCCGCTCGTGCAGACATCGTCAGCGAAGAAGAACCCACGGTGACGCTTTCCGCGTCGCCGTTCCGCCAGGGTCACAAAGCTATGCCGAGGCTGAGTAGCATGGATCGATCGCCTTCCCGCCAGGACAAACCGGCGGCGGGGCGTTCGTCTTTGCCGTACTTCGCACAGCGATCAGCGACCCCGGTCCAACCGTTCCACCCTACATTTGGTAAGCCGCTTTCCCTGCCGAGCGCTGCCGCTTCGATTGCGGCGCCGAGCTGGCACGAGCGGGCTCGCCCTAAAGAGATGATTCAATGGCCAACAAAATGCTCATCGATGCGACCCATCCGGAGGAAACCCGGGTGGTCGTTCTACGCGGCAACCGGGTTGAGGAATTCGACTTCGAATCCGCCAGCCGCCGCCAGCTTCGCGGCAACATCTATCTCGCCAAAGTCACGCGGGTAGAACCGTCCCTGCAGGCTGCGTTCGTCGACTACGGCGGCAATCGCCACGGCTTTCTGGCCTTCAGCGAAATTCATCCGGACTATTATCAAATCCCAGTCGCAGATCGGCAGGCGCTGATCGCGGAAGAAGAACGCGCGCATCGCGATGCCGAGGCCGAGGTTGATCGGCGGGCCGGCGGACGCCGACGACCGCGCCACCGCGGCGCGGAGCGTCCCCCGGAACGGATCGCCAGCGAGCGTCTGGTCACAGACAACGAACAGCCATCGAGCGAATTTCCCGGCGATCACCCGGCTGATCCCGCGCGCGAGCCCGGCGCTGACGCTCCGCACGTGGTGGAAACCGCACATCATGATCACGAGCACGGTGATCACGATCATGATGATCATGCCGGGCACGATCGTGAGCATGATGACTCCGATCATGAGCATGACCACGAACACGCGGCTTCGGATCCGCACGAAGATCACGCCCACGACGGCGCGCACGAGGCCGAACACACCAACGTGTCGGACGCCCCTGCCCTGGCCGGCGAGCATGATGATCACCACCCCGCCGAGACCCATGTTGAGGGCGAAGCCGCCCGCGGAAATGGCGGCGGCCACGAGGGCGAGGAAGAGGAAATCGTGGAATCCGTCGGCGGCGCCGACGCGCTTGAAGAAGTAGCCGAGCGCATGCCGCGGTTCCGCCGCCAGTACAAGATCCAAGAGGTCATCAAGCGCCGGCAGATCATGCTGGTGCAGGTGGTGAAGGAAGAGCGCGGCACCAAGGGTGCGGCGCTAACGACGTATCTCTCGCTCGCCGGCCGATACTCGGTATTGATGCCGAATACCGCCCGCGGCGGCGGCATCAGCCGCAAGATCACCCGCTCCGAAGATCGCACGCGCCTCAAGGAAGTCGCGCAGGAATTGGAAGTGCCGGAAGGCATGGGGGTGATTTTGCGCACCGCCGGCGCCTCACGCACCAAGCCGGAGATCAAGCGCGATTTCGAATATCTGCTGCGATTGTGGGAGACCGTCCGCGATCTCACGCTGAAGTCGACGGCGCCCACACTGGTCTACGAGGAAGGCTCGCTGGTCCGCCGCTCGATCCGCGATCTTTACAATAAGGACATCGACGAAGTCATCGTCGCCGGCGACGCCGCGTTCCGCGACGCCAAGGACTTCATGCGCATGCTGATGCCGAGCCATGCCAAGAACGTGAAGCCCTACCAGGAATCGCAGCCGCTGTTTACGCGCTTCGGGATCGAGAGCCAGCTCGACGCCATGTTCTCGCCGGTGGTGCAATTGCGATCCGGCGGCTACATCGTACTCAACCAGGCCGAGGCACTGGTCGCGATCGACGTCAATTCCGGGCGCGCCACCCGCGAACATCACATCGAGGACACTGCGCTCAAGACCAACGTGGAAGCTGCCGAGGAAATTTCGCGGCAGTTGCGCCTGCGCGATCTCGCCGGCCTCATCGTCATCGATTTCATCGACATGGACGAAAAGCGCAACAACCGTTCGGTCGAACGCCGGCTGAAGGAATGTCTGAAAAACGACCGCGCCCGCATTCAGGTCGGCCGCATCTCCCATTTCGGCCTGCTCGAGATGTCGCGCCAACGCATCCGCACCAGCGTGCTCGAAAGCTCGACCGACAAGTGCCCCCATTGCGGCGGCACCGGACATATTCGTTCGGTGTCCTCGGTCGCGCTCCAGCTTCTGCGCGGCATTGAGGAGACGCTTCAACGCGGCGCGACGCACAATTTGATGGTGCGTACCCGCGAAGAGGTCGCGCTCTATGTGCTCAATCACAAGCGCGCGCATCTGCGCGAATTGGAGGAGCGCTTCCACATCACACTCACGGTGACGGCCGACCCCTCGATCGGTGGTCAGCAGCCGTTCACGGTCGACAAGGGCGAACAGGTCCACAGCATCGAACAGGCCAAGGCAATCGCAAGCCAGCCCTCGACCATCGCGGCGATCGTATACGACGATGACGACGACGAGATCGAGGAGACCGAGGGCGAAAACCTGGAAACGGTCGGCGAGGACGCCGAACAGCCGGCGGAAAGCCTCGCGGCCGATCGCTCGGAAGCCGGCGAGCGCTCAGAGAGCGGCGAACGGTCGGAGAACGGCGACAACGGCGTGCGCAGACGGCGGCGGCGGCGGCGGCGTGGACGCCATGGCGAGGTGCGCGAAGGCGAGCGCTTGATGCATGAGCCGGCAACCCCTGAACAGACGGCGACCTCCGAAGACGACGATTTCGAGGATACCGTCGAGAACGACGACGGCGAGGAAACGCTCTCGACCGAACCGCATACGCCGGGCCAGCCCGAGAACGGAGAAGCCGGTGAAGCGCGTCGACGGCGGCGTCGTGGCCGCCGTGGCGGCCGCCGCGGACGTCGGGGACGCGAGGGCGAAGCGCCGCTCTCGGCCCAGGACAATGGTCAGCCGCCGATTGAGGATGGTCACCCCCTGATCGAGCGGGAACTGGCCGAAGCGGTCGCCGATTTCGGTGGGCCACCGCCGAGCAGCGTGTACGTGGCACCGGCACCGGAGGAGTCGCCTGCCGTTTCCGCCGCTCCGTCCGACCAATCGCGACGGCGATCGACGGTGCGAGAGCCGGCACCGATCAGCGACACGTTGAATCAACCGCCTCCGATGACGCCAGTCGTCTCCGAACCAAGCCGCCAGGCCGCGATGCCTGAAGCCCCCAAGGGCGAGGAATCCTCGCAGCCACGCAAGACCGGTTGGTGGTCGCGCCGTTTCGCCGGCGGCGGCAACGGCTAGCGATCTCCGATGATGCGGACGCCGGATCCGGTTGTCGCCGGCCGGCTGTCACGCATCTCGACACACGGTGCGAGCCATCCGGGAGAGGCGCATGCAGAGCCGCTGGCATGACGGCGACGCCGAGGCACTGGTTTCCCACTACGCCAAACGCGGGATAGCGCGCGACATCGCGTTGCGCATCTATACCAGCCGGCTGCTCGGGCAAGATCCGAAGCTCGTGCTGCATGGCGGCGGCAATACCTCGGTGAAGACGCGCCTTCCCGACCTGCTGGGCGAACCGATCGACGTGCTGTGCGTCAAGGGCTCGGGCAGCGACATGGCGGTGATGGAGCCGGCCGGCTTGCCGGCGGTACGCCTCGAACCGTTGCGAAGCTTGCTGCGGACAAGAGAGGCGCTGTCGGACGAGGACATGGTGGCGTTTCAGCGCGCCAACCTGCTCGACCCGATGGCTCCGAACCCCTCGGTCGAGACTCTGCTGCACGCCTTCGTCCCGCACAAATTCGTCGACCATACCCATTCGACCGCGGTGCTGAGCCTGGTCGATCAACCCGATGGCGAGGCGATCTGCGCCGACGTCTATGATGGCCGGCTGGCGATCGTGCCGTACATCATGCCGGGCTTCGCGCTCGCCAAGGCCGCCGCGGCAGCGTTTGCGCGCACGCCTGCAGTCGAAGGCCTGATCCTACACAAACACGGCATTTTCACCTTCGGTGACAACGCGCGCGAAGCCTACGAACGCATGATCGCGATGGTCACTCTGGCGGAGGCGCGGCTCGCGCGCGGCCGCACGGCGGTGTTCGCAACCGCGCATCTGCCGCAACAGATCGCGCCGGTGACGATGGTCGCACCGATCGTGCGCGGCGCCTGCAGCCAACCCGACAATAGACAAGAAGGCGCATTTCGCCGGCTAGTTCTCGATTTCCGCAACGACGCCGCGATCATGAATTTCGTCAATGGCGCCGAGATCGCGCGCTACAGCCAAGCCGGCGTGGTGACGCCCGACCACACCATTCGGACCAAGAACTGGCCGCTGATTGTTGATGCGCCAGCCGAGGGCGCCTCGGAGCCATTCAAGCCGCGCGTCGTCGCCGCCGCGCAGGCGTTCGTGGCGAACTATCAGGCCTATTTCGTCCGCAACAACGCGCGCTTTGACGGCGGCAAGCGATCGCTCGATCCGCTGCCCCGCGTCGTGCTGGTTCCCGGCCTCGGGCTATTCGGCCTCGGGCGCTCGAAAAAGGACGCCCGCGTCGCCGCCGATCTGGCGCAGTCCGCGATCGAGACCATCACCGACGCCGAGGCGATCGGGCGCTTCGAGTCGATTTCCGAAGCCGACATGTTCGACATGGAATATTGGTCGCTCGAACAGGCCAAGCTCGGCAAGCAGCAGGACTTGCCGCTCGCCGGCCAGATCGCGGTGGTGACCGGGGCCGGCGGCGCGATCGGTGCGGCGACCGCCAAAGCCTTCGCCGCCGCCGGCGCCGAAGTTGCGCTACTCGATGTCGACGAGCAGGCCGCCCAGACCAAAGCGAAGGCGATCGGCGGATCAGCCCTTGCCGTCGGATGCGACGTCACCGAGCCGGCCTCGGTGGTGCAAGCATTTGACCGGGTGGTCGCGGCCTTCGGCGGCGTCGACATCGCCGTGTCGAACGCCGGCGCGGCGTGGCAGGGCCGCATCGGAGAGGTCGACGAGGCGATCCTGCGCAAGAGCTTCGAATTGAATTTCTACGGCCATCAGCGCGTGGCACAAGCCGCGGTCAAGATCATGCTGGCGCAAGGCACCGGCGGCTGCCTCTTGTTCAACGTGTCGAAACAGGCCGTCAATCCAGGTCCGAATTTCGGTCCCTACGGATTGCCGAAGGCGGCAACGCTGCTGCTGGTGCGCCAATATGCCCTGGATTACGGTGCCGACGGCATTCGGGCCAACGCCGTCAACGCCGATCGCATCCGCTCCGGCCTGCTCACCGAAGCGTTTATCGCCGAGCGCGCGAAGGCCCGCGGCGTGTCCGAAAAAGACTATATGAGCGGCAATCTGCTGCAGCGCGAGGTCACCGCCGAAGACGTGGCGCAAGCGTTTCTCGCCCAGGCGCTCGCGCTCAAGACCACCGCCGACGTCACCACGGTCGATGGCGGCAATATCGCCGCAGCACTGCGCTAGGGGTCGGTTCCGGCCCTCGGTGTTACGCCCGCATTCCAATGGCGGGGCGGAACGGTGAATCGTCGCCGGGGATATAGGGCACCTTCGCATAATGCGAAAAAGTCAACGAGTGGGCGGCGGCGTCGTTCGTGAGCGCGCTAAGCGCTTTGGCGTAGTCGAATGTATTCGCCTTTGGAATCAGACCACGGAGAACTCTGTCATCCCGCATGGCATCCGAGCCGTCTATCACCCCGCGCCGCTGCTTGAGATCCTCGATCACCGCGGCTGCAGCGTCCATCGGCGTCGTGACCTCAAATGTCATGATCGGCTCCAATAAAATCGGGTCCGCCTGACGCAGTGCTTCACGTAACGCCGCGCGCGCGGCGTTCTCGAAGGCGAACGGAGAGGAATCGACGTCATGATGGCGGCCATCGATGAGCGTCACTTTCAGGTCGACCACCGGAAAGCCCGCGAGCACGCCAGAATCGAGAACGGATTTAAGACCCTTCTCAACGCCGGGAATGTATTCGTCCGGCACCGCGTCACCGACGATCCTGTTCTCGAATTCGAATGGTGTTCCGGATGAACTCGGCTCGACGACGATCCTGATCTGGGCGAACAGGCGCGGTCGGCCGGTCGGATTTTTGTGGGTGTAATCCGTGGTGATCTTCCGGGTGATCGTCTCTCGGTAGGCCACCTGCGGCGCACCAACGGTGATGTCGACCTTGAACCTCTCGCTGAGGCTGTCGATCTTGGCATCAAGAAATTGCTCACTCACGCCGCCGAGAACGGTCTGGCCGGAATCAATGTCGGTAGCAACCCGAAAGGACGGGTCCTCGGCGACGAGCGTTTTCAGTCCAAGGGACAGCGCTTCCTGTGCCGCCCTCGACTTGGGCTCGATCGCGATCTCCACGATGCTGGGGACATGATTTGACGGCGTGATCATGTGACTGACGCAAAACGCTGGCTGCGGTGCGCTGACAGATTACACGCAAAGCTAGCACGTGGGACAACAAGCGTGCGCTACAAAGACGGTCCGGGCGGCTGGATTTCGCTATCTCCGCTCAATCGCTCGACAAGATTACGTTCTTGACGGTCGGATAGATCTGGTTGGTCCACTTGCTGCCGCTGAACACGCCGTAGTGGCCGGCGCCGGGCTGCACGTAGTGGCGCTTGAGGTAGGGGCGCAGACTGCTGCACAGATCATGCGCGGCGACCGTCTGCCCGACCGCGCAGATGTCGTCCTTTTCGCCCTCGACCGTGAGCAGCATGGTGCGGCGAATGGCTTTCGGCTCCACCCGCCGGCCCTGATATTCCAGCGTGCCGAGCGGCAGCGAATGTTCTTGGAAAACGATGCTGACGGTTTCGAGGTAGAACTCCGCGGTCAGATCGAGCACGGCGAAGTATTCGTCGTAGAACGACTTTGTCGCCTCCGCCTTCTCGATCTCACCGTTGGCGAGGTTCTCATAGAGTTCGCGATGCGCCTTCACGTGGCGGTCGATATTCATGCTCATGAACGCGGCCAGTTGCACGAAGCCGGGATAGACGCGACGGAACGCGCCGCGATAGCGGAACGGCACTGTCGCTATCAGGTTCTGCTCGAACCAGGACATCGGCTTGGACTTGGCGAGTTCATTGACCTTGGTCGGATTGACGCGGGTATCGATCGGACCGGCCATCAACGTCATGCTGCGCGGCTGGGCCGCATTGCCCGCCTGCGCCATCACCGCGGCCGCGACCAGAACCGCGACACAGGGCTGGCACACCGCCATGATGTGAGCGCCTGGGCCGATGGTCTCGAGAAAGCGGATGAGATGGGCGATGTATTCATCGAACCCGAAGCGCCCGTCGGAGGCGGCGATGTCGCGCGCATTGTGCCAATCCGTGATGTAGACGTCGTGTTCGGGCAGCATGGTGCGTACGGTGCCACGCAACAGGGTCGCGAAATGACCCGAGAGCGGCGCGACCAGCAGCACGCGCGGCTGCACCGCATCGATATCCTTCTTGAAATGCAGCAGCGTCCCGAACGGTGTGACGAGGGTTTGCTCTTCGACCACCGCCACTTCGCGATTGCCGACGGTCACCGAGGCGATATCGAATGGCGGCCGGTGGTGGGTCAGACCGGCGCGCGCGATCAGCTCATACGCTGCGGTCAGATTACGCAGGACGGCGCTGTTGGACATCCCGTTCAGCGCCGGGCCCATGTTGGCGATCGCCATGCCCGCAAAAGCGCGCACGGGCACCATGATGTCGGTATGTGCCTGATAGGCTTGGTAGAGCATTCAGTTTTCCGGCCCCCGCCACACGCCCCCGACCGGCCACGATCCCCGGCCATTCTCAAGTCTATGAAAAACTAGTGCATTTTATATTGCGCTGCGAGATAATTATGCTCATCGTTGGCTTTAGGGGAAAATCGGCAGATTCGATAGCCGAAGCAGCGGGTCAAAGGCACCATAGGGATGTATCGCAACCGTTCGTACGACGTTTATTTGAGACTGACAGGTCTTCTAAACTGCATGAGCGATCAATCCGCTGTGGCAGAGGGGTAAGGCGCCATGGCCGACGCAACATTGACGATCAACAGCAAGAACTACGGCTCCTGGTCGCTGCGCGGCTGGCTGTTGTGCAAAATGTCCGGATTGGCGTTCGAGGAACAGATGGTGTCGAGCGATGATCCCTCGACGCGCGCGGAATTGCTGCTGCTGGCGCCCTCGTTCCTGGTCCCGTGCCTGACCCATGACGACGTCAAGGTGTGGGACACCCTCGCCATCGCCGAATACTTGCATGAGCTGAAGCCGAATGCCGGGCTGATGCCGAAGGACCGCGGCGCCCGCGCGCGATGTCGTTCGATCTCCGGCGAAATGCATTCCGGCTTCAGCAACTTGCGCTCGGCGCTGCCGATGAACCTCAAGGGGCATTATCCGGACTTCAAAGTCTGGGCCGGCGCCCAGGCCGACATCAACCGTATCCTCGCGATCTGGCGCGAATGCATTGAGGCGTATCAGGGGCCCTACCTGTTTGGCAAAAAGCCCTGCATGGCTGACGCCATGTACGCGCCGGTGTGCACGCGCTTTCTCACCTATGATTTGAAGCTCGACAGCGTTGCAGCAAGCTATTGCCGGACCATCATGGCGATGCCGCACATGCAGGAATGGATCGCTGCCGCCAAGTCCGAGCCGGAAGAGGTCATGGAACTCGACGTCGAGTTCTAGGCTTCTGTGTCAAAGGGTGCCCATCGCCTCGCCGGCGATGGCGCACAGAATGACGACCAGCCACGGTGGCGTGCGCCACATGAACAGCAGCAGGAACGCCGCGCTCGCCACCGCGAAGTCGGCCGCGCTTGTCACGCCGGACGTCCAGACCGGATTGTAGAGCGCCGCGAGGAGTAAACCCACGACCGCGGCATTGACGCCACGCAATGCCGCCTGTGCGCTTGCCCTCCGCCGCAACGTTTGCCAGAATGGCAACACGCCGATGACCAGCAAAAACGACGGCAGGAAGATTCCCACCAACGCGATCAATGCGCCGATCCAACCGTTCGGTTGCGGACGCATCATCGCGCCGAGATAGGCCGCAAAAGTGAACAATGGCCCGGGTACTGCCTGCGCCGCCCCGTAGCCGGCGAGAAAAGCGTCGTCGGAAACCCATCCGGGTGACACCACCGCCGCCTTGAGCAAAGGCAGCACCACATGGCCGCCGCCAAACACCAGGGAGCCGGATCGATAAAAAGCATCGAACAGGATCAATGTCTGGCTGCCGCTCTCGGTCGCCATCCACGGCACGCCGATCAAGAGCACCAGAAACAGCGTGAGCGCCCCGATCGCCACGGTTCGGCTCACGTCGATCGGCAAAGCGCTGTCGTTCGCCATGGCACCGCCGCGCAACCAGATCAAACCGACGATGCCGCCCGCAACAATGGCGCCGACCTGGCCCCACACGGTCGGAACCACGATCGTAAAGATGGTGGCGGCGAGCGCCAGTGTCGCGCGCTCCCGGTCCGGCGCCAGCGACCGCATCATCCCTAGGACGGCCTGCGCCACCACAGCGACCGCCGCGAGCTTGAGACCGTGCAGCCAGCCGCCGCCGAGCGCGCCACCAGCAGCCCCGACGCCGTAGGCAAACAGGGTGAGCGCGAGGGCTGACGGCAGCGTGAACCCGACCCATGCCGCCAGCGCACCGGCATAACCGGCGCGCAGCAGACCGATGGACAAACCGACCTGGCTGCTCGCCGGTCCGGGCAGGAATTGACACAGCGCCACCAGATCGGCGTAGGCGTGTTCGTCAAGCCATCGACGACGCACCACGAATTCGTCGCGAAAATAGCCGATATGCGCGACTGGCCCGCCGAACGACGTCAGACCAAGCCGCAGGAACGCCCACAGAACCTCGGATGCCGATGGCGTCCGCGGCGAAGCCTGCGTGACCGCGCCCGAGCTTTCGTCCACGCCTCAGCCCCCCAGCCATTGTCCGATGCGCGCGATAGCGTCGCTCATCTCCGCGCTCGATCCGGCGTAGCAGAAGCGAATGAACTTGGCGCCTTTCACCGGATCGAAATCCACACCCGGGGTCGCCGCCACCGCCGCCTGTTCGAGCATACGCTTGGCGAAATCCAGACTGTCGGCGGAAAAACGCGATACGTCGGCGTAAAGATAGAACGCGCCGTCGGCCGGCAGAAACGTGTCGAGCCCGGTGGACGGCAAGCCTTCCAGCAGCATCCGCCGGTTCACCGCGTATCCCGCCTTCACCGCCTCCATTTCCGCAGTGCCATCGAACGCGGCTTCGGCCGCGATCTGCGCCAGCGTCGGCACCGAGATCGAGAGATTCTGCTGCAGCCTCTCGATCGAACGGACCAGCGGTTCAGGCACCAGCAACCAGCCCACGCGCCAGCCGGTCATGCAGAAGTATTTCGAGAATGAATTGATGATCACGGCGTTGTCGGAGAACCGCGCGGCGGTCTCGGCGGCGAAGGTGTAGTCAAGACCGTGATAGATTTCGTCGGAGATCACGCGAATTCCAGCCTCTTCGGCCGTGTGCACGAGATGCTCGAGCGCTCCGGCCGTCATCATCGTGCCGGTCGGATTAGCGGGGCTTGCGACCAGCAAGCCTTGCAACGGCTTCGCCCGATGCGCCGCCATCACCGCGTCCGCGGTCATAGCCCAGCGCGTGGACGCGGAGACTTCGATCACGACCGGCTCGCACCCGAGCGCGGTGAGGATGTGACGATAGGGCGGATAGCCGGGCACCGCGACCGCCACCCGAGCGCCGGGTTCGAACATGGCGAGGAACGCCAGCATGAAGCCGGCGGACGATCCGGTGGTAACGATGACACGGCTCGGATCGACGTCGCAGCCGTAGCGGTCTCGATAATGGCGGGCGATGCGCGCACGGAGCGACGGCAGACCGAGCGCCTCGGTATAGCCAAGCCGGCCGCCAGACAGTGCCGCGCGCGCCGCATCGATCGAAGCCGTGGGGGCGGACGCCGCCGGCTGCCCGACCTCCATGTGGATGACGTGGGTGCCGCGGGCTTCGAGCCGTGCCGCCGCGGCCATCACATCCATCACCATGAATGGCGGCACATTGCTGCGCACGGAAGCCGTGGTCAGTCGTTTGACCGCGTCAAGCGCGAGGGCGGGTCGTTTCGACACAGGCGGCACCACCTCAATAAAAATTGTTCTTCTGTTTGGGTTATTCGCCCTTTTATTTCAACACGCCAGAGACACCAGGTATGCTAATGTGCAAAGCATAAAACGCTGCCGGTTGAAGAGCATGAGCTGCCCCGCTATTGCCGTATTTTCGGTTTGGTTGTGAGCAAGATGCCTTGCATTGGTGGTGCGAACGATCGCCTTGACTGCGCACGACGCCAGTGGCGCGCGCCGGGCGACGAGGACATCAGCGATCACCTCTTTCGGATGACAGTGTGACCACGACCCCGACACGCGCCCGACGACGCTGGACCATGGCCGCCCGCGCTCTCGCGGTTGTCACCGCATGCGCTGTCGGCACGGCCGGCGGCCCTGCCCGCACGCAAGAACCGCCGAATGGCGGCCTGCCGGTCATTCGCGACGCGGAAATCGAGCAGTTGCTGCGCGAGTACACCATGCCGATCCTGCGCGCCGCCGGGCTCGCGCAGCAGAACATCCACGTCGTCATCATCAACGATCGATCGTTCAACGCGTTCGTGATGGATGGCCGGCGCATCTTCGTGAATACCGGTACCCTGATGGAGGCACTGACGCCGAATCAGGTGATCGGCGTGCTGGCGCACGAAACCGGCCACCTCGCCGGCGGCCATGTCAGCAAGCTGCGGGAAGAGATGGCCAACGCCCAAACCGCCGCCATTGTCGCCATGCTGTTGGGGGTCGGCGCCGCTGTCGCCGGCGCCCGCAGCGGATCCGGTGGAAATGTAGGCATGGCGGCGCTGTCGGCGCCACAGAGCGTTATTCAGCACACGCTGCTGTCCTACGTGCGCCAGCAGGAAGAGCAAGCCGATCGCGCCGGCGTCAAATTTCTCGCCGCCACCAATCAGTCGCCGAAGGGAATGTACGACACCTTCAAGCGCTTTTACGATCAAAGCCTGTTCCAGGCCCAATTCGCCGACCCCTATCTGCAGTCCCATCCGATGCCGGCCGAGCGCATGGCGGCACTCGGCGAGGTCGTGAGGACCAGTCTGATCTGGGACAAGAAGGATCCGCCCGAGTTGCAACTGCGTCACGACCTCATGCGCGCCAAGCTGTACGGATTCATGGACCGTCCGGATACCGTCCAGCGTCGCTATCCCTTGAGCGACACCAGTCTTCCCGCCCGTTATGCCCGCACCATCTCCGCGTACCGTCATGGTGATCTCCGCAATGCGGTGGCCCAGATCGACGGGCTCATTCAGACCCTGCCCAACAATCCCTATTTCTATGAGCTCAAAGGTCAGGCGCTGCTCGAAGGCGGCCACGCCGCCGAGGCGATCGCGCCGCTGCGTCATGCCATCGCCATCGCGCCGGACCCGACCCTGATCCAGGTCCTGCTCGGGCAGGCACTGGTGGCAACCAACGATCCGCATCTTGCCGACGAGGCGATCGCCAGCCTGAAGGTCGCGGTCACCCGCGATGCCGATATCCCCGAAGGCTATATGCAGCTTGCCATGGCCTATGGTCACAAGGGCGATCTCGCCGACGCCGACCTCGCCTCGGCGCAGGCGGCTTTCGCCCGCGGTGACGTCAAGACCGCCCGACAACTCGCGGCCCGGGCCAAGACCCGTTTTCCCATCGGAACGCCCGGTTGGGTCAGGGCCGATGACATCGCCAGCTACAAACCACCGCCGCAGCCGCTGTTTCGGTGAGCCTCAGGAAGGAAATGATGATGAGTTTGAAGTCGATTGTCCTCGCCGCCGCGACCGCGGCGCTGTTCGCGGTCCCGGCCACGGCACCCGCCGCCGCGGAAAATTTCTCTGCACCTCAGCGCGGCGAGATCGAACGGATCGTCAGGGAATACCTCGTCAGCCATCCCGAAGTTCTGCAGGAGGCGATGGCGGAATTGGAAAAGCGCCAGGCGGTCGCCGAGGCCGAGAAGTCCAAGACCACGATCAAGAGCAACGCAGAGGCGATCTTCAGTTCACCGCGCCAAGTGACGATCGGCAACCCGCAGGGCGACGTCACCCTGGTCGAGTTCTTCGATTACAATTGCGGCTACTGCAAACGCGCGCTCTCCGATCTCATGGATCTCATGAAGAGCGACAGCAAGCTGAAGGTGGTGCTGAAGGAATTTCCGGTGCTTGGACCGGGCTCGGTCGAGGCGGCACAAGTCGCGGTTGCCGTGCGCATGCAGGACAAGACCGGCAAGAAATATCTTGAGTTCCACCAGAAACTGCTGGGCGGTCGCGGCCAGGCCGACAAGGCGCGCGCGCTCGCGGTGGCCAAGGACGTCGGGCTCGACATGACGCGGCTCGAAAAGGACATGACGAGCGAGGAAGCCAAGGCCACCTTCGACGAGAATATCAAGCTCGCGGAAACGCTCGGCATGAACGGCACACCGAGCTATGTGGTCGGCTCCGAGGTCGTGGTCGGCGCGGTCGGCCTCGACACACTGAAACAAAAGGTCAGTACCGCGCGCTGCGGCGGATCGACGTGCTGAGCACGACGGATGATGGACGGTGGTCGCGGCGCCGAGCACCCTTCCAGGTGCTCGTGCCCGCCGCCGGCAACAACCCACGACGATCTAGCTTAACCAGTCGCAGCGAAAACCGACGGGACGAGAGCATAGCCCGCGATCAGGCTTCCCCTTGCGCCTCCATCCCCGTATAACCGCGAACGCCGGATCGCTTTGGGGCACTTCTCCCCGCGAATTCGTGCGCGGCGGAACCTGATGCCAAAGACGGTCTACGTCATCAACGGTCCGAATCTGAACCTGCTCGGCACGCGCGAGCCGGAGAAATACGGTCACGCGTCACTGGCGGAAGTGGAGACGCTGTGCCGCGAGACCGCGGCCCGACACAGCCTCACGGTGGAGTTCCGCCAATCCAATCACGAAGGCGAAATTGTCGATTGGATCCAGGAGGCGCACGCCAACAAGGCGGCCGGCGTCGTCATCAATCCTGCCGGCTATACCACCACCTCGGTTGCAATCCTTGATGCCATCCTCGCCGTGCAACTTCCCGTGGTCGAGATTCACATCACCAACATCCACGCGCGCGAAGGCTTCCGGCATCATTCCTACGTGTCCAAGGCTGCGCGCGCCGTGATCTGCGGTTTTGGGATCGAGGGCTATGCGCTCGCGATCACCGGGCTCGCGGCGATCGCCGGTACAAAGAAGGGCTAGAGACGTGGCGCGTGCGCCTAAGAAACCCGAGATCCCGACAGCACACGACGACGTGGTGCGTTCGCTGGCCCAACTGCTCGATGAGACCGGGCTGACCGAAATCGAGGTCGAGCGCGGCGGCCTGCGCGTGCGTGTGGCCCGATCGAATGCCTCGTCGGCGATGTCCTATGGGCAGCCGATGCTGTCCGAACCCTTGCGATCCTCGCCGGTGCCGGCGAACATCGTCGATCCCGCCAAGCACCCGGGCGTCGTGACCTCGCCGATGGTCGGCACCGCCTACCGTGCCTCGGAGCCGGGCGGAAAGGCCTTTGTCGAGATCGGCAGCAGCGTGAAAACGGGGGCGACGCTGCTGATCATCGAGGCCATGAAGACGATGAATCAGATTCCGGCGCCGCGCTCGGGCACGGTGACGCAGATCCTGTTCGAGGATGGACAGCCGGTCGAGTTCGGCGAGCCGCTGATCATCATCGAGTAGAGACCAGAGCGACGACGCATTCCGCGTGCTGAGGCCGGACCAACGCGATGTTCGAAAAAATCCTGATCGCCAATCGCGGCGAAATCGCGCTCCGGGTTCTCCGCGCCTGCAAAGAGCTTGGCATTGCCACGGTCGCGGTGCACTCGACCGCGGACGAAGACGCCATGCATGTTCGTCTCGCCGACGAGAGCGTGTGCATCGGCCCGCCGTCGGCCAAGGACAGCTATCTCAACATTCCCTCCCTGCTCGCCGCCTGCGAGATCACCGGCGCCGATGCGGTGCATCCGGGCTACGGATTTCTGTCGGAAAACGCGCGATTCGCCGAGATCCTCGGCGATCACGGCATTCATTTCATCGGGCCGAAGCCGGAACATATCCGCCTGATGGGCGACAAGATCGAAGCCAAGCGCACCGCCAGGCGCCTCGGCATTCCGGTCGTGCCAGGCTCCGACGGCGGCATCACCGCCGATAGCGACGCGATCGCGATCGCGCGCAAGATCGGCTTCCCGGTCCTGGTCAAGGCCGCCGCCGGCGGCGGCGGACGCGGCATGAAGGTGGCGCATTCGGAGAGCGATCTGTCGATGGCGCTCGCGACCGCGCGGACCGAAGCGCGTGCCGCCTTTGGCGACGATGCCGTCTATATCGAGAAATATCTGCAACGGCCGCGTCACATCGAGATCCAGGTCATCGGCGACGGCCGCGGCCGCGCCATTCATCTCGGCGAACGCGACTGTTCGCTGCAACGCCGCCACCAGAAGGTGCTGGAGGAAAGCCCCTCCCCGGCCCTCAATCTCGCCGCCCGCGACGAGATCGGCGAAACCGTCGCCAAGGCGATGCGCGACATTCAATATCTCGGGGTGGGGACCGTCGAGTTCCTGTACGAGGACGGCCATTTCTACTTCATCGAGATGAACACCCGCATCCAGGTCGAACATCCGGTGACCGAGATGATCACCGATATCGATCTCCTGCTCGAGCAGATCAGGGTCGCCGACGGCGCCGACCTCTCGATCGAGCAGCAGGACGTGAAGTTTCACGGCCACGCCATCGAGTGCCGCATCAACGCGGAAAATCCGGTCTCGTTTCGCCCCTCGCCCGGCAAGATCGTGCACTACCATCCGCCCGGCGGGATGGGCGTTCGCATCGATTCAGCGGTCTATCAGGGCTACGTGATTCCGCCCTATTACGACTCGCTGCTGGGAAAGCTGATCGTCCACGGCAAGACCCGCGCGGAATGCCTGATGCGGCTCAAGCGCGCGCTCGACGAATTCGTCGTCGACGGGATCGAGACCACCTTGCCTCTTTTTCGCGCGCTGGTGCGCGACAAGGACATTCTCGACGGCAATTATCACATCCACTGGCTCGAGCAGTTTCTCGCCAGCGGCGGGATGGAAAACGAACCCGGCCCGTGGACCCCGTCGTGACGCCGCGCCGGCGCATGCGATTTGAACTTTGTCCGCGCTTGCGGCAAGCTCGTGACGAGGCGGCGCATTCTTCACACTTGTCCGACAACCGCGATTGACGCCGCGCCAGATCGACCATGGCCAGCCGCGAAACCGCCCTCGTCGAGATCACGCCTGACGTTCTGTTGAAGGCCTATGCCTGCGGGATCTTTCCGATGGCCGAAAGCGCGGACGATCCCGCCCTCTACTGGATCGAGCCGGAACGGCGCGGCATCATTCCGCTCGACAGCTTTCACGTGGCGTCGCGGCTCGCGCGCTCGGTCCGCAGCAACCCCTTCACCATCGTCTGCAACCGCGACTTCGACGCTGTCATCGCCGGCTGCGGCGAATCCGGGCCCGGCCGCGCGCGCACCTGGATCAACACCCGCATCCGCAATCTCTACCGCGGGCTCTACGACATCGGTCACTGCCACACGGTCGAAGTCTATGCCGGCGATGAATTGGTCGGCGGGCTCTATGGCGTCAGCCTGGGGCGCGCGTTCTTCGGCGAGAGCATGTTTCACCGCGAGCGCGACGCCTCCAAGATTGCGCTGGTGCATCTCGTCGCCCGCCTCAAAGCCGGCGGCTACACCCTGCTCGACACCCAATTCGTGACCGACCACCTGAAGACCTTCGGTGCGATCGAGCTATCGCGGCGGCAATATCACAAGCAGCTGGCGGAAGCCCTGATCGGCGAAGCCGACTTCGCCCATCTGCCGATCGATCGGCCGATCGCCGGCGCGCAGGCGCTGACCCTCGCGATCAGCGCGTCATAGCCGCGGCGGCGTCGCCGGCGGAAGCGTGCCCGACGCTGGCGCTCCCGGTTTCGGCGGCGGCTTTTGCTGCGGCGGTTTTTGCTGCGCGCTGGTGGTCGGCGGCGTGGTCCGCGCCGGCACGGCAGGTGCCGGTGCCGTTGGCTGAACACTCGCGACCGCGGAGGCCGCGCCTTTGCAGTCGGTGAGCCAGACGTCGTAGATCGGGTGCTCGACCGCATGCAAGCCGGGGCTGGAGGCGAAGATCCAGCCGCTGAAGATGTGCTTGACCTCGCCCTGCAGCGTCACCTCGTCGACTTCGATGAAGGCGTCGGTGTTGGGCGTTTCCGTCGGCGGGCGGGTGTAGCACACCCGCGGGGTGACCTGGAGCGCGCCGAATTGCACGGTCTCGTTGATCGCGACATCGAACGAGATGATGCGGCCGGTGATCTTGTCGAGGCCGGCAAAGACCGCGGTCGGATTCGGAATCTTCTGCGTCGGAAGTTCGGTGATGCTGTCATCGCTCGGCTGCGGCGCGGTGGCGGCGGTCCCCGGCGAGGGACCGCGCAGCGGCGGCTTCTGGCCGGGCGGCACGCCGGCGGCCGGCGGCTGTGAGGCCTGCAGACGCGGATCGGAGGCTCCCGGCGGCGGCAGGGGCTGCGACTGGATCACCGCCCCGCTTTGCGCGGCCGAGGGATCGAGCCCGGTCGGCGCCTGCGGTGCCGGCGCCAAAGGTTGAGCCGGCGCGCCCGGCGACCGGTTCGGCACGCTCGAGGGAGGACGGGGCGGCGGCGCCGGCGAGCCGAACAGGCCGCCGAACTGCGCTGCTGCCGGTTCCACGCTGGCAACGCCCAGCAGGGCTATGGTCGCAGCGCAAAGAAGAAGTCGGACCATCGGCGGCCAGCGTTCCGGCTGAAATCGAGACTGGGCGCGACCAACGGCGCACCTGTGAGGTCAGGCCGGGTTAACACGGGGAATGCGGCGGGGAAAGGGCCAGCCTCGCCGCGCCCTGATCGGTGGACGACCGGCCTGCGCCGACATTGCACGCCGACCGCCGGCCCGACTATGCTGCAAAACCCGGAAGCGAAGGCCGCTCATGGCCGCCGGAACAGAACAACGATCGAGGGAGACGTTCATGCTCAAGTCGGTGCGGGCTGACCGCGCAATTGTCGCTGCCACTTTGGTGGCTCTGGCCATGGTCGTGAGCCCCCCGGCCCTGGCGCAGGCTCCGGCAGCACCGGCGCAGGCCACTGCGGCCAATCCCTGGGTCACGCTGGCGCCGTTCCCGGACGGATCGGAGGAAGTGCTGGGCGCGACCGCAAACGGCAAGCTCTACGTGTTCTGCGGTCTCGGACCGGCCTGGAAGCCAAAGGCGCTGGTCTACGAATTCGATCCGGCGACCAATGTGTGGACGCAGAAAAAGCCGATGGCCCTGCCCTCGCACCACGTCGCGTTCGCCAGTCTCAACGACAAGATCTATGCGTTCGGCGGCTTCAAGCTGCCGGAGGGCGCGCCGCCGGCGTGGGATCCACTCAACAATGCCTGGGAATATGACCCCGTGGCGGACAGCTGGAAGCCGCTCGCCCCGATGCCGACCAAGCGCGGCGCCGCCAGCGCCGCCGTCGTCAACGGCAAGATCTACGTCACTGGCGGCGTGAACTCGCTCCCGGGCGTCACCGAGGCCGGCGTCCATCCCTCGCGCCCGCACAACGTGCTCGCGACGGTGGAAGAATACGATCCGGCGACCGATACCTGGCGGGCGCGGCGCCCGATGCTGGTGGCGCGCAACCATCACGCCCTCGCCGCCGTCGGCGACAAGATCTACGCCATCGGCGGGCGTATCGGATCGGCCTTCATCACCGGACCGACCAACAACATCGACGTCGTCGAAATGTATGACCCGGCGACCGACATGTGGATCGGACGCGATCGGATGCCGACCGCGCGCAGCGCCATCGGCGGCGCCGTCTACAACGGCAAGATCATCGTCGCCGGCGGCGAAGGCCAGGACCGCCGCGCGCTGATGGCCTTCAAGGAGGTCGAGGTCTACGATCCCGCGCTCAACCGCTGGCAGCTGCTGCCGTCGATGCCGCACCAGCGCCACGGCATCGCGATCGGCGTCATCGGCGACCGCTTCTACGCCGTGAGCGGCGACGCGCAGTCAGCCTCAAGCGGCATCGCCCATGCGGCGGTCGATTTCAACGAAGCGCTGCAGCTCGATCTGGTGTTGAAGTAACTGCAACGATCGGCACCACACTCACAGGTCGTCATGGCCGGCCTTGAGCCGGCCATCCACGCCTTGCCTTGCAGTGAGGAAGACGTGGATGGCCGTGACAAGCACGGCCATGACGACGGATGATATTCGGACGACCGGAGGCTGCAACCGGCATTGCCAGGCCCGCCGACACGGGCCCGCTTTGCATTGCGAGCCGCCACACATGAACGCCGCGTCACAGCGGCATTCAGAGCGCGTTCAGTCGCGCGGGCCTAGCCTCTGCGTCGAACAAGAGCACAGCAGCGCTGTGATCCGGCGGGCGCAACCGAAATCACAATCCGCCTTTGCCGACGGCGCTCAGAGAGGCGCTTTCCCATGAGAAAGTTCATCGCCATCGCAGCGACGTCGGTCGCTGTCCTCGCCGCGGCAACCGCCGCTCCCGTCACCGCGCAGGCGCGCAATGGCGGGGAGATCGCGGCCGGCATCATCGGCGGTCTTGCGGCCGGCGCCATTCTCGGCGCCGCCATCGCCCCGCATCCGAGCTACGGCGCCGCCTATGACGGCCCGGCCTACGATCCGCTGGCGGGTTACTCACCGTCGCAGGCCGATAACGCGGCGTCGTGCTACTGGGCGCCGGGACGGCCCTATTGGGACGGCTATCGCTGGGTGCAATCGCGCGTCCAGGTCTGCGACTGATCGCAGTCTGGTTCGGCGCCTATTGGCCCGGTGACCACGGTTCGTAGTCGCCGGTCGCCGGCGGCCGGTGGCCGCGGGTGAGCGTCGAGCCGGACGGACGATAGGCGTTGGGCGTGCCGGTCATATTCGGCCGGTGCGGCTTCCACCACGGGCGCGGCGTCACCTTCTCCTCGGTCGGCGGCAGCTCGAAGGTGTGGTGCAGCCAGCCGTGCCAGTCCGGACCAACCATCGAGGCTTCGGCCACCCCGTTATACAGAACCCAGCGGCGCTCGAAGCCGAGCGCGGGATCGATCTTGCCCCCCTTGGTGCGGAAATAGCGGTTTCCGAGTTCGTCGTTGCCGACGTGCTCGCCGAAGCGCCAGGTCCAAAGCTGGGTGCCGAAGGTCTCGCCGTTCCACCAGGTGAAGAACCGCACGAAGAAGGTTTTGACACCCATGGCCCGAGTCCCGATCTGATGGCGCAGCCTGCGCCCTGAATGCCACCGCGCCGCGACGATGTCGAGGGGCGCGAGGCTGACGGCCTGACCGGCGAAGATTCTCCATGAGCAGTGACCCCACCCGCCGCCCTTGCGGGCGGCACCCTCCCCTTTCAGGGGAGGGATTAAGGGATCCGCTTCGCCCGACTCGGGGCCTTGGGTTCGTTCGGCGCTTAAGGCGTGGATGCCCATCGAAAATGCACCTGTCTGTTGCCCAATGGCCACAGCGGCGGCACCCGCAAGGAGTAATTAAGTATGGTTTTCCGCGGTTTGGGCGGTAGCGGATTAGTTTCACGGGAAACGGCCCGGACGAGCGCCGGTCATACCACCATCATGATACCGGATGTCGCCGAAGGGATAGGAAGAAGAACCGGGGATAGTGCCCCCGCCAGGCCCCCGGACCGATTGACACAAATAACGACTCACTCTGTGACAGCGTCAAAGTCGGCATCTGATTACCTTTTTCCCTACTCCGCGGCGGCCTGTGACGGTTTGGCGACAGCCGCCCCATCGCACCGTGACAACCGCCCCTTCCGAATCCCCGGCCGATATCTGATACTTGCGTCGTCTTCCCCGATTCTGTCCCCAATGTTGCCGGTTAACCACTACATTTAGGGGTTAGTTTAGACTCTCGTACTAAGGCTTGACGTGCGCGGCGGAGTCGTCCTAGCGTTTGAGCCGTCCAGACGGGTTGTATTCGTCTCCGTCTGGATGACCCCGTAAAGGCTTGCGACCCCGTTCTGCCGAAGCCCTGTGGCATCAGGTGGAGTGAGGAATCGTGTGTCCGCCTGACCAGGGTTCACGACAACATCGGCCGACGCGCCGAACAACAATGAAACAGGGCCGTCTCCCGGCACCTGAGGCTAGCGTACCGAGGCGTCTACAGAGATTGAGCGAGTTTGGAATGGGCGCGGGTAGGGGTAGGCCCGCGTCGCCGGAATACTGTCGGTGCGTTATGCTGCAAGCGACAATCTTGCCGCCGCACGCACCCTGGTATCCGAACACAGCAAGGGGCATATGAAATATGCGGATGGAGCGGAAATATACCAAAGACGGCCAGTCGCCTTATGCGGACATCGCGTTTCGCGTAACGACCAGCGAGATTCGGAACCCCGACGGTTCGGTGGTGTTCCATGCCGACAATGTGGAGGTTCCCACCGCCTGGTCGCAGGTCGCGTCCGACGTGCTGGCGCAGAAGTATTTCCGCAAGGCCGGCGTCCCCGCGCGGCTGAAGAAGGTCGAGGAAGAGACCATTCCCTCCTGGCTGTGGCGCGCGGAGGCCGATGAGGCCGCGCTGAAGGAGCTGCCGGAAAAGGAGCGCTCGGTCGGCGAACATTCCGCCAAGCAGGTGTTCGATCGTCTGGCCGGGACCTGGACCTATTGGGGCTGGAAGGGCGGCTACTTCGATTCCGAGAATGATGCGCAGGCCTTCTTCGACGAGCTCCGCTACATGCTCGCGATGCAGATGGTGGCGCCGAACTCGCCGCAATGGTTCAACACCGGCCTGCATTGGGCCTACGGCATCGACGGCCCGAGCCAGGGCCACTTCTACGTCGACTTCAAGACCGGCAAGGTGGCGAAGTCGAAATCCGCCTACGAGCATCCGCAGCCGCACGCCTGCTTCATCCAGTCGATCTCCGACGACCTCGTCAACGAGGGCGGGATCATGGACCTGTGGGTGCGCGAGGCGCGGCTGTTCAAATACGGCTCCGGCACCGGCTCGAACTTCTCGCGCCTGCGCGGCGAAGGTGAAAAACTGTCCGGCGGCGGCAAATCCTCCGGCCTGATGAGCTTCCTGAAAATTGGCGATCGCGCCGCCGGCGCGATCAAATCCGGCGGCACCACCCGCCGCGCCGCCAAGATGGTGATCGTCGACGTCGACCATCCCGATATCGAGAAGTTCATCGACTGGAAGGTGATCGAGGAACAGAAGGTGGCGGCGCTCGTCACCGGCTCCAAGATCAACCAGCGTCACCTTAAGGCGATCCTCAAGGCCTGCGTCAATTGCGAAGGCTCCGGCGACGACTGCTTCGATCCCGACAAGAACCCGGTGCTCCGGCGCGAGATCCGCGCCGCGCGCAAGAACCAGGTGCCCGACGGCTACATCAAGCGGGTGATCCAGTTCGCCAAGCAGGGCTACAAGGACATCGATTTCCCGGTCTACGACACCGATTGGGATTCCGACGCCTATCTCACCGTCTCCGGCCAGAACTCCAACAACACCGTGCGCGTCACCGACGAGTTCCTCAAGGCGGTGGAAGCCGACGGCGATTGGGACCTGACCTGGCGCACCCGGGGCGGCAAGGTTGCCGAGACCAAGAAGGCGAGCGATCTGTGGGAAAAGATCGCGCACGCCGCCTGGGCCTCCGCCGATCCCGGCCTGCAATATCACACCACGGTCAATGACTGGCACACCTGCCCGGTTTCCGGGCCGATCCGCGCCAGCAATCCGTGCTCGGAATACATGTTCCTCGACGACACCGCCTGCAATCTCGCCTCGCTCAACCTGCTGGCGTTCCGCGATCCCAAGACCCGCCAGTTCGACGTCGACGGCTACGAACACGCGGTCCGGTTCTGGACTTTGGTGCTCGAAATCTCGGTGATGATGGCGCAGTTCCCGTCGAAGGAAATTGCCCAGCTCTCTTACGAGTACCGAACCCTCGGCCTCGGCTACGCCAATGTCGGCGGCCTCCTGATGTCGTCCGGCATTCCCTATGATTCCGATGCCGGCCGCGCCATCTGCGGCGCGCTCTCCGCCATCATGACCGGCGTCTCCTATGCGACGTCGGCGGAAATGGCCGCTCAGCTCGGGCCCTTCATGGGCTTCAAGAAGAATCGCGAGGCGATGCTGCGGGTGATGCGCAATCACCGCCGCGCCGCCTATGGCGAAAAAACCGGCTACGAAAAGCTCGCGAGCCCGCCGGTACGGCTCGATCACGCGGCGTGTCTCGCGCTCGGCAGCGAAGGCAAGCGGCTGGTCGACCATGCCAAGCGCGCCTGGGACCGCGCGCTCAAGCTCGGCGAAGAGCACGGCTATCGCAACGCCCAGGCGACCGTGATCGCGCCGACCGGCACCATCGGCCTGGTGATGGATTGCGACACCACCGGCATCGAGCCCGACTTCGCCCTGGTGAAGTTCAAGAAGCTCGCCGGCGGCGGCTACTTCAAGATCATCAACCGCGCGGTGCCGGAAGCGCTCCGCGTGCTCGGCTATTCCGAAGCCGATCTCGCCGAGATCGAGGCCTATGCGGTTGGTCACGGCTCGCTCTCGAATTCGCCCGGCGTCAACCACACCACGCTCACCGCCAAGGGCTTTTCCGAGGAGATGATCGCCAAGATCGAGAAGGCGCTGCCGACCGCCTTCGACATCAAGTTCGCGTTCAACAAGTGGACGCTGGGCGAAGAGTTCTGCCGCGATCAGCTCAACATTCCGATGGAAGAGCTGATCAAGCCGACCTTCGACATGCTGGCTTATCTCGGCTTCACCAAGCGTGAGATCGAGGCCGCCAACATCCACGTCTGCGGCGCGATGACGATCGAAGGCGCCCCGCACCTCAAGGCCGAGCACTACGCCGTGTTCGACTGCGCCAATCCGTGCGGGCGCACCGGCAAACGCTTCCTCTCGGTGGAAAGCCACATCCGCATGATGGCGGCGGCGCAGCCGTTCATCTCGGGCGCGATCTCCAAGACCATCAACATGCCGAACGAGGCGACGGTCGAGGATTGCAAGGCGGCCTACCTGCTGTCGTGGAAGCTCGCGCTCAAGGCCAACGCGCTCTACCGCGACGGCTCCAAGCTCTCCCAGCCGCTGCAATCGCAGCTGATTGCCGACGAGGAGGACGACGAGGATATCGACGGCGTCGCCGCCTTCATCGAGCGGCCGATGGCGGCGCGTGCCGCCGGCCTCGCCGAGCGCGTGGTGGAAAAGATCGTCGAGCGCATCACGGTCATTCGCGACCGCGAGCGGATGCCCGACCGCCGCAAGGGCTACACCCAGAAAGCCGTGGTCGGCGGCCACAAGGTCTATCTGCGCACCGGCGAATACGAAGACGGAAGGCTGGGCGAAATCTTCATCGACATGCACAAGGAAGGCGCGGCGCTGCGATCGCTGCTCAACAACTTCGCGATCGCGGTCTCCCTCGGCCTGCAATACGGCGTGCCGCTCGATGAATATGTCGATGCCTTCACCTTCACGCGCTTCGAACCGCAAGGTCCGGTGCAGGGCAACGACTCCATCAAGTACGCGACCTCGATCCTCGACTACGTGTTCCGCGAGCTCGCGATCTCCTACATGTCGCGGTTCGACCTCGCCCATGTCGATCCGACCGAGGCCGGCAGCTTCGATGCCCTCGGCGGCGGCGTCGGCGAAGGCAAGGCGCCCGACGGCTCCTCGAAATATCTTTCGAAGGGCCTCACCCGCTCGCGCACCGACAAGCTGGTGGTGATGGCAGGCGGTGTCGCTACTTCTCCCTCCCCCCTTGCGGGCGAGGGTCGGGGTGGCGGCGCCTCCAACGTCACCGCGCTCTCAAGCGCCGGCGCCACCAGCCGCGGCGGCCCAAGCACTGCGCTCAAGTCGGAACCGGAAGCCGGCCGCGCCACCGCGCTCGACCAGTTGGCCTGGTCGCAAACCCGCAACGACGCCCGCGCCATGGTGGCGGAGAAACGCGCCGAAGCCAAAGCCAAGGGCTACGAAGGCGAAGCCTGCGGCGAGTGTGGGAATTTCACCCTGGTGCGGAACGGCACGTGCATGAAGTGCGATACGTGCGGGTCGACGACGGGGTGTAGTTGATCTGAACCAAGGCGGCGGTGCACGTGGGCGAGAAGCTCGCGTGCACCAACTGTCGCCGATGCTAAAGGGACCTTGGAGCACAGCTATGGCAAGCGCACTCACGCGTTTCGGCAGAACTTGCAGGGATGTTAGAGCGTGCCATCACAAGGATATGGGCGATCAAGCGGACGCGCTCGGATACGCCGTCCACCAGATTTCCTCGATTGAGATTGGCAAGACTCTCCCATCCGAGGAATACATCGAAAAACTTAGCAACTGGCTAAACTTAAACGAGCAGACTCGCAAGGAACTCAAGAAACGTGCTCAGAGCAATGTGATTAACTTCCCGATCAGAAACTCAACAGCCAATAACAGCAGTTCGATGCGTCTATTCCGAAGAATCAGCAAGTTAGATCCCAATCAGATCAGAGATTTTAGGAAGAAACTAGACGAAGAGGTTGGGGATGATCGATGATTTTATAGCGCCATCGCAGTCCGCAAAACAGATTGAAGCAAAGGCGCTGGCTTGGCGCGACGCTCTTGATGTGCCAAACGATTGGGCTCCCGATGTAGTACGCATCGTTGAGATCCGCCTGTCGAAGATATTCCCTGCGTTCACGTTAATTGTGCGTCCAGACACCGACATGGGCGACGCGGAAGCGTACACAGAATTCAACCCACCGCTTATTGCAGTACGCGAAAGCGTCTACCGACTCGCGCGCCGGCACGACGGAAGAGCTCGTATGACGTTCGCACACGAGTTGGGGCATCTAGTGATGCACCCCGGAGCGACAAAGCTGCGTATCGAGTCCGGCAACAAGACAGCCTCTAATATAAAAATCTACGAAAGCGCAGAATGGCAAGCGCGCAAATTTGCAGCCTTCTTTTTACTTCCTAGGCACATCGTTGTGCAATTTGCATCGGCTCGCGAATTGTCCGAAAACTGCAATGTAAGCTTTCAAGCAGCTGAAATTAGATTTCAGGAGGTAGGGCATATTCAAGCTCGCCCGGCCGCCTGCGTTGAGCAGTTGGCCAATGCTCTTGCCATCCGACTTGACCAAAATCCCACTACCAAATGATTGTAGGAAGCTCGTTCTTGCAAACCATCCGTTCGAAGCAATTGCAGACATGCTCGCATTGACTGACGTTCAATTCGCTCTTCGTGCGCCGGGCAGCGCCTCGCGGGTGTTTTTCGTATACATATCCGCCGGAATCGGCCTTTTTCGTCTTGCAGATCCAGCACAGCGGTTCGGGGGCCGCAGCGGCCGATGGGTCGAGTACCACGTTTGTCCCGGACGCCGTGTGAACCCCTCCCTATCAGCGCGTAGGGCACAATAGCGTAATGTATTGGGGCAACTCTTCGAGCAATCGCGTCAACATAT
>Ga0265342_10000111_pt1 | contig 90609 bp, 103 predicted proteins | sample 4CB327metaG_FD_203125 | JGI IMG/M metagenome (GOLD analysis project Ga0265342, IMG submission 203125) | Rhizosphere microbial communities from Carex aquatilis grown in University of Washington, Seatle, WA, United States - 4-CB3-27 metaG | ecosystem: Host-associated > Plants > Roots >...
AGTTTTTACGTGACCCTAGCGGCCAGATTAAGCTGAATTTGCCACTGGAGCTTATTGGTAAGCTGGCTGAGGTAGCACCAGATAAAGAGAAAGAAGAGTTAGCCCATCATGCCGACGTCCTGGCTCATTTTAATGAAATGCATTGGGATATTAGCAAAGTAACCTCAGTGTTGTTACATGAATTGTATCTTGCCCATAAATTGCCAGATGGCGAAAACGTAGCTAAAGTCAAGAAAGCCACCGAGGCTTTAATTGCCGCCGGATACGGAACTAGAGCTGACAACAGAATACCTTTAGCCATGGCCGAGGAGTTGGCTAAGGTGGATATTTTAGGCTCACGTTTAGGAAGGAGATTAGCAATCGGAGCTGGCCTTGTGACGGGATTGGCGGTTATGAATTGCGGTGATGGTAAGCACACCTCCATTGAACGTGATGCTAGTAACCCAGATGCCGCGGGCAGCGTTTCTACTGGTGGGGCAGCAGGTGGTGTGATTTCGAGCGGTGGAACTTCTGGTGCTGGCGGAGCAATTGCGGTGGATGGTGCCTGGGCGGTTGATGCTAGCGGTATAGATCAGTCGACAGGTGCTGATGTGGAGGCGGGAGTTGATGGGGCAATTACCAGTATAACTTCTAATCATCAGGGAACATGGTGGTATCAGAATAACAATACGCCCGCACCGAGTTGGGCCTCGTCGGCTATTATCTCTAACTTATTTTCTACTAGTGGGATATTGGGATTGGCTGACGACGCATTTTCTTACTTTATTTCTTCTTACTCGGCGCTTATTGTTAATGCGATGGATGGGCTTTCTATGTCAGCAGTTGCTGATACGACATCCCTTGTTCCTAGCGGGTACTGGAATTCTGCGGGTATTTATACCGATGCTACAGGGTTGCTTTCCCAAGAAGCTTATTTGAGCAATATTGGTCCTATCAAGGGGTCGCGTGTGGTGGGTGATGTAATACTTCTTTCCGGGCTTTACGATGCATCGGGTAACCTTACCGGTGATTTGCGCGGCAGTGCGCATGAAATTGCCGCGTTAGTTCTGTATCGTGGCGGCAGTACGTTAGTCAACAATGCTTGGGCTGCCAATAACTGTGCTCTCGGTACCATTTATCCCGGGGTAAGTGTTATATCTGGGAACGGCAGCACCAATGATCCAGCAATTACGGCTTATAAAAACGCTATTGCTACGGCTATTAGTGATTGGAACAATATGTATGCGGCCGTAGAGAGTGCTATTCCGGCTTTTACCACTAGTAACAAAGATTATTACATCCGTAGAATTGTGCGTTTATGCTTGTATAGCAACTTATCTTTTGCTGATTTTTCCGCGCAAAATACAAATGTTTTTACCGCTGCTGATGATAATGCATTTGCTTACGCATTGGCCTTAGCCCAGATTAAGGTCGACTTAGGTGTTGATGGGGAAACTGCCGTCAATCTTTATAATTCCGCTAAGGCTCACGTTGACAATACGGTTGTTGGTGCAACGCCTAATCCTTTGACTATCGTAAGCTCTTCTTTGGGGATTGCTGACGTTGCAGTGGCTTATGGCACGGCTATGATGCTTGATCCTGCAGGTAACCACAATGCTTCTGATGATCTGGCCGCCAATTTTATTATCTTTAACCAAGAAGTAGTCTATAATATTATTTCAAGTGGATCGTTCCCTGCGGTTTTGTATCAAGCCGTTGATTTCCAAGCCGGTGCAAAAGTGCAGAGTGGATTTACCAAGGGGAAGATAATTGGTGCTACGGTAAGTCCTTACGATGTAGGAATGTGGGGATTTGCACGTAATTTTCAGTTGGTTAAATATGCCAAAGACGCCGGCGGCGACGGCGGTATGTCCACGCGCATAGGTTTAGTAGGCAAACGTTTTACTCCGTACATGAGCTCAGAGCTACATAAGCAAAAAGTTGAATGGCTACGCGGTATTGAATCCGGGGATCTTGAGCCGGAACCGTTTCAAGACGTATCGCATGAATATACCGACGCTGCCGGCAAGGCGCAGAAAGTCAGCGAAACCAAGGTAAGGGTGGTTACGGTAGCTTTTACCGGGGCCATAAAAGAAGAGCGTGCGGCTCGACATAAAGCCCAAGATGGGACACTCTATGTGTTTTTTAATAGCAAGTTTGAGAAAGTTGCAGGGCAAAAAGCGCAGGCCGTAATACACGAAGCTTATGAACAGCATGTAGCCGAACGGTTATTGAAGGAAGGAACAAAGGAGTTTTCTGCTAAGGAGTTGCATGAACCTTGGGCGGTAGGGTGGTTGGATAGATTAGCTCACATCGGTGCATCGGCGTTAGAAGCAGATCTTTTTAATGGTAAGCTTACCATTCCGCAGCAGGTAGATGCCTTTGATATTAAGAGCAGCGGAGATCTTGAGGCGTTTAAGAATGAAGATCGGACTCTTCATACCCGTTTAGTTGCCGAACTTTTCGGTGCCAAAGTACAGCAAAATTATGCCGTAAGCCAGCAAGCCTTTGCCGAAGCTACCTACGGCGGTGTTGATATGGCGAAGACTAAGATTATCCAGCACGTTTTGGGCGCGCCAGTCAAGCTTAGCGTCTCGGCGAAAATGGTAGCCGAGCTTAAAAACGCTAAACGTGTAGGCTTCCAGGTTTTGGCTGTAGATTTGCCATTTAGACTTTGAGATGGATTACGCTGGCGGCCATCATCTTCGCCGCTACGCCGAACCAATTTTTTAAGATTTTTTTTCATTTCGCCTTGATTTCGTTGATGAAAAATGGTATTTCTGTATAACCAAGGCGCAATTGAAAATTACTTAATAGAATCAAGGGTTTTTATCAAAGCTGTTTACGGACGCGAAGGATAATTCGAGGGGTAATCTCGGGTATCAAGGTAAATGGATCGGCATTTTAATAACAAGAGTGAAACGGTTACAAAAATGATGAAAAAAGCCTTAAAAATCCTTGAAAAATCCGCAAAACTATGTTATAAGAATATAACATGGTTAAAGCTTGGATTTTTTGCTGGGGAGGCAAACGAGTCCAGGCTTTTTTTAGTTTATGCGGGGAGAAGGTAATTATGAAAAAGATCATCTTGACAGTCTTGTTTGCGATGGCAGCGGCTACGGCGTGGGCCAGTGTAAATATCACGGTAACGCCGGTGGAAAGCGCTGATGCATTGCGTTTTGGCACGATTACTAACGCCGAAACCGTCACCCGCGAAGTGCGTGTGCGTATTACCTCGACATCGGCGCAGCGTTATGAAGTGCGCCAGATGCTGGCTGATCCTATTACCAGCGATAAGGGCGATCAACTTTCCGGTAGTGCGGTGACTTTTTATACTTTGCGTGGCTCTAACGCCCGGGGCAGCCTTTACCAGGATGTTCCATCAAATCTCGATACTACTAACCGTGTAGTTTATAACTCTGATCCAACCGGCGATAGCGATTCTTTTATTATTGCTTACAATGCCAATGGCCAGAATATCAGCTCTTCCGGAAATTATTTCGCGCGTCTTGCTTATTCGGTAATCCCTCAAGGGTCGGGAAGCGAGTCCCAGGTTTACTTGAATCTTTATCTTGATTCTCAGCGGAACGTCTCAATCGATGTTTCGACTTCGACCAGTGCGGGGAAAAATTTATATATTTCTACCCAGCCTAATGAACTTTCCGGCGAGGTTGTTTTGACGATCAAGGGTGGTATCGGTAAACAATATTCGATCACTCAGCTCGCCGATGTTTTTCCGCAGAACGAGCAGGCTGATCTTTTGGCTGATGGCGCGGTCAACTTCAGCTTAAAAGCGGATAAAGGCACAAGCCAGACCGCGGCCGCACTGCCGTTAACGAGGAAAAGCGAAAAGATCTATCTGTCGGATAGCCAGGGGAGTGCAGATACTGTGGTTGTGAAATTTGCCATGAATTTAAATGCGCTTAACGATGTAGCCGTAGGGAAATATAACGGCCGGGTCACCTATAATATCGAAGCTCAGGGCGCTTTGATCGAAACGATCCCGGTTGCGGTGAGTATCGATGTTAAGCCGATCTTTGAGATCCAGGTGACTCCGGAAGATAATAACGGCTTGGTCTTCGCCGGGTTAAAGGCGTCAAACCAGCCGGTTACCCGCCGGGCCACGGTTAATGTCAAAACTAATTTGAAGCGCCCATATTGTGTGGTGCAGAAGGCCGCTTCGCCTTTGACCAATAAAGAAGGCGCGACGATCCCGATGAATAAATTTACGTTACGCGAGGGGTTGGATAAAAGCCAGAGCGGACAGGTGGTCTTTCCTGCTGAGAGCGAGATGAAGGTCGGCGATACGGTGATCTTTAACTCGGATAATACCGGTACTCCGGCGCAATTCGTTGTGGATTATACAGTTACAGGGTTTCCGGAATTAAAGGGCGGCGATTATTATTTAAACTTAAGTTATTCCTTAATGGAAAAATAAGATGAAAAAGGTAATATCACTAGTTTTGGCGTTATGCGTGTGCGTGGCGGTTGGGTTACCTGGTGCCTTTGCCCAGACCACTACGACCGTGCCGGTCTATGCGCCGGTGCCGCAAACGCTCAACCTGGATGTTATTATCCGTTCAGTACCGTCTTCGCCCAAGGGCCTTGATCCATGGAATCCGTCCGCCTCTACTGTCGTCGATACTGTTCACGGTGTGAGCGGCAGTATGGATTTTGGTCTTTTACGCTGGCACCCCGAGAATAATATCAATCTTTTCCTTTCCGATGTTTATTTTGCCGCCTTTTTATATGCGTCGACCAGCGGCCGCAGCTATACGATCAGCCAGCAATGCAGCGGTATAACCAATGGGGTTCATAATTTGAATAATAGTTTGATTATGACCCCGGATTATCAGCCGGGTGATACATGGGACGGTGGCGGTGCGCAAGGGGATAGGCCTTCTACCGATAATTTTCAGCAAAAGGCTTTTGCCTTTGGTGATCATCCGATCTATGTCGCGCCGTCAGGGATAACCCGGATCGTGCGTTGTTACTATGGTTTGGCGACTGGTGATCCGTCGTTGGGCGAACCGGCACAAACACAGTTGTTGAACAGTGATACTCCAAGCGGCCACTATACCGGGACTGTAACATTTACTTTAACCTTAAATTAGGAAATAAAGTTATGCAAATATTAACCGTTCAAACAAATAAAGAGTTGGGGGTGAGCAGTATGAAAAAATTGTTTACGAGCTTGATCGCCTTGGTGATCCTTGTCGTAAGCCAACCGGTTTTTGCCGCAACTGCGGTTACGGTGCCGATTGCCGTGACTTTGCCGCAAATACTGAAACTTGATGTTGTTGTCAAGCAGGTTACTAATGGCCAGGATCCGTCCGCAGGAGCAACTGTTTTTGACACGACTCAAGGTATTAGCACCGGCATGAATTTCGGTACCTTAGCGCTGAATTCGTATGGCGTATGGGCACCTGCAATTCCCTGTTATTTCACGGCATTTCTTTACCCTGCGACCAGTGGCCGGCCATATAAAATTACTCAGACTTGCGCGGGTATTGTCAGCGGGACAAGCAATTTGAACCAGAGCCTTACCATGACCCCTGATTTTAAGACGCAAGATAGTTTTACACCGCCCTACACTACGCCGCAGCCGCCTATGTCTACTAATTCGGGGTCTACCCTGGGTTCGGCAGGTTTGGCGGTCGGTGCTAACCTAAAGGTTTACGATAGCGGTTCCGGCGGAGGTGGTTGTATCGTTCGTTGTTATTATGGCTTGGCGACTGGTAATACTGATCCGGCTAACGGTACGGTTGATCCGCCTGGAGCGGTGCCATTGACTTCCAGCGCACCGACAGGAAGTTATGCGGGTTCTGTAACCTTTACCATCGTGCTTAAGTAAGGGGAGTAACAATAATGAAAAAAGCATTATTACTGCTCTTGGCGCTAGTAACAGTTATGGGGAACATGCCGGTTTCGGCAGCGAGCCTAGCTTCAGTCCAGGTGCAGGCACAGATACCGCAGATGCTTGAGTTGGATTATTGGATCCGTTCCTGTCCCAGCGACTCTACGCCTTACGGCACTGGTTCGAGTGATGCCGTGGATATGGCTTTTGGACGTTTGAATTGGAGTGATCAGAATAAGATCTGGTTGGCGGATAAGTACTTTACGGTTTTTCTGGTCGCATCGACCAGCGGCCGGCCGTATCAGATACGCCAGGATTGTACCGGGTTTGTCTCTCCCTCAACCGGTAAGACTTTAAATAATACTTTGCTTATGACCCCGGATTATAAAGAAGCCGACCGTTTTTCGGCTAATGACCCGGCTTCCGCGCAGGGGCAGTTTGGCCTGGGCGATAAAATCGGTTCGAAAAATATGGCAGTAGGGGCTAATAAGTTGATTTTTGATTCACCATCCGGCGTAGGGCCTAAGATCATTAGATGCTACTACGGTTTGGCAACCGGTGATCCGGCAGCGCAAGAGCCGGCAGGGACGGAAGTTTTAACCGGGAAAGTTCCGGCAGGTGATTATTCGGGGATCGTTACATTTTCCCTGGTTTTAAAATAATAAGCGGAGGGTTTGCTTAAATAAGATATTTTTGTTAAACTTATTCCATGAAAAACTTTAAAACCCTCTTATTATTGTCGTTCCTGTTGGTTGTTCCTGTGATGGCCTTTGCTTTACGTATCGATAACCCCAAGATGCGTGTTAAGGTGACGTCGGGCCAGAATTACACCGGTGCGATCACGGTGGAAAACCCTACGAAAGAGCCGGCATCGGTCAAGGTCTATTTGGAAGATTTTATTTATACCGAGCCTTTTGATGGTGATAAAAAATTTATGCCGCGCGGTACGACTTCGCGCACGATCTCCGATTATATTACTTTTTCTCCGGAAAATTTTACCTTAGAACCGTTTGGTTCCAAGACGGTAAATTTTACTATTGCTCCGGCGAAGCCATTAAAAGAGACATTGTGCGGTGTGTTATTCTTTGAGACCACGGTGGGTGCATCAATGGAGGATGGTAAGGCGATCGATGTCCTGGGCCGCCTTGGCTCTTTGATCTTTCTTGATCCGATTGACGGTAAAAAAACCGCGCAATTTTCTTCACCGGAAGGCGGTGACCATAAGATCTCCGGTACGCTGTCTAATAACGGTAATATGTTTTTATCCGCCCTGGGTACCTTTTATGTGATGGATGCCAATGGCAAGGTATTAGACCGCGGCCAGAGCGCTGAAGCATACCTGATGCCGGCAGATAAGCGCCCCTTAGAGCTTAAATTTTCTCCCAACCTGCCGCAAGGCGATTATACTGCTGTGGTTACTTTCGATTTGCAGGATAACGATGTTTTTACCAAAGAAATAGACTTCTCCCTTTCATCTACAGGGGAAGTGAAGGTGACCGGGTCAAGAGACTGATGCGTAAGATATTGCCCATTTTTTTAATGGCAATCTTTCTCGTGGGGGGCAATTGTGCTTTTTCTTTTGATGTTTCTTCCCAACGCATGACGGATCTGGGTAAAGAAGCATTTTCTGACGGCAATTATGACGATGCATTGCATTATTTTGAACGAGCGCAGGAACTCGATCCGGAGAATAAAGAGCCGCTTTATTATATCAATTTGATCAAGCGTGTCGATGAAGACCGCGTTACGGTTGTGCGCGAACAATATTTGTCTAAATACGATAATAATTCTGATAAAAACGAGCAGCCAAACCCTGCGGTCCAGGAACCGGCAAGCGCTGCGTTGCAAGGCCGGATAAGCGCAATGGACCGGACACTCGACGCGCTTGAAAATAAAGCTCAACCGCAGGCAGTACAAACTGCCGCGCCGGCGTCTTTGCCGGCCTCGACGCAAATTGTTTCAGCTGAACAGGGTGGACAGATCACTCCCGGTATTGTGGTGGGAGAGACGGCCCAGGTCGGTAAGCCTGCCTATCAGGTTATCGCCAATCCTACCGCGGCGCCACGGGGGGTGGGTTATACCACGGAGGCGATTGTGCCGATCCAGAATCGCCCGACTGCGCAGGCTGTCGAGAAGGTGATCGAGCTTAAACCGGAAAATGCTAAACTATTTCCTCTGGATGTGGAGATCTTCCCTAATCAATCGTTTATTGTACGTGCGATGCATGTGCGCCGTTATTTAGCAGTTAATGATGGTTATTTACAAGTTGACCGCCTTGATGAATCGTCGATCAGGGTGCGCGGCTTAACATTAGGCCCTACGGTTTTTTATGTTTGGGATGATAGCACCCGTTGGATCTTTAAGGTCAATGTGGTCCCTATCAGCCGCATGGATATGGCCCAAAAAGCCTGGGAAGAGAGCGATGCCTTTAAGTTTTATTACGATAACAATTGGCGCAGTTATTACAAAGGTGCTGATTGGGGTAGTTTAGCACGCAACTCACTTATCTTTGATGAGGATGTCGGTATGTCCGGGCCGACGCCTTATGGTGATTTTGACAGCTCCGCTACCTGGTCAAATGTGGGCCATGACGAAAAAATCAAAGGTTATACTGTCGGCTTAAGCAGTGGCCATTTTTTAGATTTTAATAATTTTAATATTCGCGGGTTTGATTTTGCTAATGCCTTTTCGCCGCTTTCTTTTCCCGGCACGACTTTGCGCGGCGTTTATTTTAATTCGCCGGCGATCAACCACGCTGTGGAGTATACCTACATCGAAGGTTCTGATTTACGTTCTTACGGTTATTTATCTTCCGGACTCGCGAATAACGAGAAGTCGTTTATTGAGGGCGTTCAAGCTAAATTATTTCCGTTGGAAAAAAATAGTTTTATTTTTAACTACGCCCGCGGTTATGGAAAAGACCGCGAGACCGACCTTAAAGACCATGTTTATTCGGTTGAGAGCCGCCATACCCTTGGTAACCTGAGCATTTTAAATGAGGCTGCGTATGATGGCGATGGTACGGCGATTACCTCATCCTGGAACTTGCGCTTACCTAAGGTCACGTTTCATACATCATTTCGTGATATTGATAAGCAATTTTTGACGATTTCCGGCCGTCCTGCCAACAGCGGAGAGGTCGGAGGTAATTTAGGTTTTGATTGGCGTCCGAACGATAAGTTTTATTTGAGTTCCGATACGGATATTTATCGCGATCGCCAGAATTATAATAATGGCAACTCCGACCGGGTTAATTACGACTGGACCGCCTCGTCGGGGTATAATTTTACTCCGACATTGGTCTGGACAAACAATACCTATTATTCTTACAATCCGGAACTTTCTTTTCCTCAGCGTAATTTAAGCGCGACTACGACATTGACGAAAAACAATACAGTTAACATCCTGGGCCGCCATAGTTTAACGATGTATTCCGGTTATACTTATCAAAAAAGCCAGAATACGCTTTCACCGACCTCGGATTATCTGCGTAATTCGCTTTTTGGCGGTTCCCGGCTTTCGTTAGTGGATAATCTTTACCTTTATGGTACTTATACATATTCCTGGCTCGATGAATTACAATCCGGAACAAGATCTAACCCTGCGGTCTTGGAGGCCGGTTTCGATTATAACAAAGATATAACCAAAACTATTTCCGGTAATTACCGTATTTGCTATCGCGATGAAGATGATGCCGCATCGGTTCACTCATTCCTGGCCGGTGAGGATTCGCTGGAAGGGAGCATGTCGTTAAGTTACCGCCCTTCACGGGATGTGCAATTTTTTGTCGATGGCCGCTTGCGCCAGGTTTGGCCCCATAACGGCAATGCGCAGTATATCGAAGCCGATGTGCGCCTGGGCACAAAGATCCTATGGGATAGCTTCTTTAAGTGGTCGCCCAGCGTTGAAGTCGAAGGTTATGTGTTTAAGGATTTAAATAGTAACGGCAAGATGGAGAAAGGGGAAGAGCCGATTGCCGGGGCGCGGATCAACATTGGGCCGCAAGTCGCGGTAAGTGATAAAAACGGTAAATTTCGCGCGGTGGTAAGGGCTAAAGCCGTTACTGCCACTTTGGATATTAATACGATATCTAAGGGCTATGTTTTGACAACCCCTAATTCAGTACGTATTGACACTTCCCGTGCCGGAAAACATCTTGTTAACTTTGGTGTTTCTTCACAATCCGGGCTTTATGGCGTAGTTTTTTATGACGTTAACGGTGACGGTAAATTCGATAGGAATGATAAGCCGATTGCGAAGGTGCGCATGATGCTGGATGGTAAACAGATCGCGATGACCAATAGCGACGGAGTATACTTTTTTAATGGTTTAAAGCCTGGTAAGTATACGATATCGATCGACGTTAATTCTATTCCCTTGCAGTACCTGCCGGCGGTTACGATCCGCCGGCAAATCGAGGTTACGGAGGGGGTTACCAGTGCGTATCACGTTCCGCTTAACAAACGCTGACCTTCAACCTGCCGGATACCTTATTTCGGGAGCATTGTCTGCATTAAGTAGACCTTATCCGCGCGGACGATCGTATTCTGCACGGTGGTAGTTGTTACGGCCGCCTGTTCTGCCGGCGCTGCGTCCATAGTAGTGCTTTGAGCTTGTGCCTGGCTATTATCGCCGATCTCGATCCGTTCCGGTATAGTAAAGCTGACTCTGACGCTTACGGTGCTCGCTGCCATCGCTGCTGAAGGTATCAATAACACGACTCCCAGGAATAAAGAAATAAGTTTACGCATGGCTAACCCCCTTGTTAAGTCTGATATCGGTCATTATCTCTTCTTTAAAATTTTTTGATTTTAATGATAATTCGATGATCTCTTTGATTAGCTCGCAGCGGGCGACTTTTTTGCCGGTTGAGAAGAAGAGGTCCTTGGTGACCTGATCGAGAAAATCAAGCTCATTTCGATCCAAGAACGCAACCACTTTGTAAAGTATCTCTTTATTATCCATAAAACACAAAGGCCCTTCCCTAAGACAAACGCAAAACTGCCTTAAAGAAGGGCCTGTAAAATTAAAAAACCTCAAGCCAATCTTGAGGTTGATTTTAATTACAATCAGCCAAACTTGGCAACCCCTCTGCCCGTTTCCTTATAAAGGAAGCTAGGGTAGGTAGCTTTGCGTCCTCCGATTTCTCGGAGTTTGCCGTTTCATTTTCGCCTGCTTTTCACTAGAGCTTTCTTTCAATTAGGATATAACATATCTTTTCCAAAAAAACAAGGGGTAGAGGGGTAAAAAGGTAAAAAAACATTTTTGTCTTTTTGCTGTGGCGAATTATAGGGGTGTGATAAAATAAGAACCGATGAAAAACTTCAGGAATATCCTATATTTTTTGGCCTTTGGGGTGATATTGGCGGTCAATATCTGGTTTCGGCTCTATCCGGTTTTTTTGCCGGGATTGGACAAAAAGGCGCAATTAATAACCCACAAGGGGTTGGAACAGCGTATTCAGAGAGGGGAGATCGCCGGTTACACACAGGGCGATTTTAATCGATATGCGCACGCGATCGCCGATGATCTTAAATCTAATTACCGTAATAATAACGGGCAGACCTACCTTTTAGAGTTTGATCCCTATGGCTGGGCTTTAGCCACTAAGCAAATAATTGAACATGGATTTCCCGGTACGCGCTTGAAGGATGGTAAGGCATGGGATGATTTTAGCCTTGCGCCGCAGGGTAAAGGCGTTGACGATAACCAGGTCTTTTTTTATACGAGTGCCTTTCTTTATAAAACATGGACACGCCTGTTTGGCGTGGTTGACCTTGAGCAATTTCTTTTTTACTTACCGCTCTTCTATGTCCTCGTTTTTCTGATTTTTCTTTTTTTTGTATGCCGTTATTTCTTCGGTGTTGTTTGCGGGTTGATGGCGATGTTTTTTGTCGGTTTGGGGCCGCTTCTTTTACAGCGCAGTTGTGCCGGCTGGTTCGATACCGATATCGTTACGGTTTTTTTCCCTTTGCTGATAATATTTTTTTTAGCGGGTACGTGCGATAAAAATAAAACTTTATACCGGAGGTTTTTTTTCGCGGCCTTAAGCTTGCTGGGATTATTTTTATTTTCTTATGCCTGGGTTGGGTGGTGGTATTGCTGGGCGTTTTGCGTTGCGGCTATTTTGCTGATCGTTGGTCTAGACCTGTTTTCCAGTCCAGGGATAAGAGGGTGGCCGCTGATAATGTCATTTTTGTTCTTAGTGATCTTTTTGTTATTTGGTTTTATTTTATTATCGAACACTTGGGATAACTATAAAGGGGTCCGGAGTTTTGCCTCGTTTTATAATTATTGGGCTCATATTGGAAGTGCGAATAGTTCTTATGTGTGGCCGAATACTTTGGTCGCCGTGATAGAGTTTATGCGCCCAACGGCTAATGCTTTTAATTTTTTTCTTCCCGGCAAATTTTTTACTGCAATCGCCTGCTTTTCGTCTTTTTTCGGGATTTATTATGCGCGTTCAGGGGTTTCGCGTAATTTCGCAATATCTTTATTTATCTGGTTTTTAGCCGGAATTTTTATGGCTTGTCAGAGCGTGCGTTTTATTTTGTTTGCTTGGGTGCCGGCAGGTATTTTTCTGGCGCTTTTTTTTAGTGTGGCATTACGTTATATTTTTGTAAAGATAGATAGAGAAAGAGTTTTTTTTAGGAAGGTATCGCTTGCTGCCGCGATAGTTGTGGTGCTTATTGCCCCGGCTGTGGTATTTGTTGCGCATGCGCGCGATGCGATGGAGCAAGTTATGCCGGCTATTGATCGTAAATGGGTTTCGGCTCTTGAATATATACGGGACAATACACCAGAGCAGGCAATAGTGAATTCATGGTGGGACCGCGGCAATTGGTTTAAATATGTATCTCAGCGAAGGACGATCATAGATGGTCAAACCTTGATGCGTCCGGCTGCGTATTGGATGGGCAGGGTAATGCTTTCTGCCGATGAGAATGAAGCATTGAACATTTTACGCATGCTCAATAATGATTCAGATAAGTTGTTTTATGAGATCCATCTCAGCTTTGTTGATGATTTCGCGTGTATTGCTTTTATGGATAAACTGGTTAAGTGCGACAAAATTGCCGCAGAAAAGCTTTTTGACCGGTATAAGTTGCCACAGCAGGTGCGCCAGCGCATAACGGATGTAATGTATACTGCCCCGCGGGCGCCGGCGTATTTTGTCGTCGACGAATCAATGTTAGGCAGTATGGCTTCTATCTCGGCTATCGGTGGCTGTGATTTGGCGCAACTCTATATCAGCCGTCATTTGAGTGATAGTGATGACCTTTTAGTTTCGCGCTGCGGTGCTTTATTCGGTATCTCACGCGCGCAGGTTATGGAGAAAAAAGAACATATTCTAAATAACCCTAAGGGCGACCAACTCTTTAAATTTTCAGAAAAGTTAGTCTTTAGCCGGCATTTTCTGAATGGCAAGGTCTCGGGCGGCATATTAAATTTTTTCGATTATGTTAAGCTTGATTTAAAGCATAAGATTGCGTACATGGGATTGCCCGGCGGGCCTTCGGGTTTTATAAAAAATGTTTTTATTTTTGATGGCAAAGAGCTCTCGTACGATCAAAATACAGGAAATGGCGTTTTGCCTGAAACCGCTTTGTTTGTTGATACTCCTACCGGCTGGCAGGCTATTTTTACTAAAGAATCGAAATTAGTCTCTACTCTTTTTTCGCGGTTATTTTTTATGAACGGTTATGGCTTAACGCACTTTAAGGTTTTCAAGGATGGCGCACAAGATGGTATTTTTGTTTATGAGATAATTTGGGACCAGCAGCAGTAAGTTATGATTTTATTGCAAACTTTTTATTTTATTATCCTTCTTCTTATGTGGTGGTGCTTCCAGGGGTATTTTCTTTATCTCTATTTTTTCGTCGGTAAACGAAAAGAGGCGGTTTCCGGCGGAGGCGGTACAGATGGTAGTTTTTCGTTTTCCGTCGTAGTTTTATCTTGTAACGAGCGCGATTATATCATGCGCAAGATCGAAAACCTTATTAAGCTGGATTACCCATCTTTTTCGGTATTTTTTATTGATGCATCTACGGATGGCACGGATCGCATTATTGCTGAAAAGATACAGGGCCGTGGGAATTTTAAGCTTGTGCGTGCGAAGGATAAGGGGAGAAGTTTTCAGATCAACGAGATCTTAAAGTATGTCGACGGAGATTATATTCTTGTCACGGATGTTGACGCGCAGCTGACTTCGGACGCGCTTACGATTATTGCCGGGGAATTTCGCCATGGTGCGGTCGGTGTCGTTGGCGGTTATGTAAAACCGGTTACTTCGTATTCCCTGGATATGATTTTTTGGCGTTCACACAACGCATTAAAATTTTTCGAAACAATCCATGGTTATTCGCCGATTACGTCCGGTACTTGTTATGCTTTCCGCCGGGGCGTAGTAGAGAGTATTCCGGAGGATGTTTGGGCGGATGATGTTTATGTACCGCTTTTGGCTCATTTTAAGGGGTTCGGATGTGTTTATTCTCCCTTTGTCGCGGTAGAGGAGCTGCGTGGGCCGCAATCGCTTAAATCGTTCTTTTATTCTAAAGTGCGCAAGTCCCAGGACATCATTAAGGAATTTTTGCGTTTCCTGTGTTTTATTCCCCGGATGAGGCATAATTGGGCGGTTATTTATTTGACTAAGTTAATTCAGGTAGTTTTTTCGCCATTATTGCTCATTGCTATTTTTTTGCTTTTGCCTTACGGGAATTCAACGGTTTTTTTTACGATCATGATGTTTTTCCTTTGCGCAATATTATTGCAAGGCTTCATCTTGAGAAAAGTTACTCTTGACCGGAGTACATTGTTAGAGACGATATTGGTTTTTGTGATGTCGGAAGTCATTATCTTTGTTGCATTGATGCGCCATCTTCTGAGCCGTCATAGGAATCAATGAGAGTGTTATTGGTAAATTCTTTGGATAAGCATTATGGCTCTACCTACCGTGCGCGGTTATTGCGGCGCGCGCTACATGCTCTTGGGCATAAGTGTATTTATGTGGAGTCAAATTGTACGGATGATTTAGGGCTTGATGTTTTTTCAGTTTCACAGCGGGATAATTTCGTTTCTTATCTTTTAGCTTCACTGCGGCGGGTGTTTTTGTGTCTGAGGTTAGATTATGATATTTGTTTTATCCAGAAGGCTTTGCCGGTAAGTATCCTTACGGTTATTGCGGCGAAACTTCGTGGCAAGCGTGTTATTCTGGATTGGGACGATCTTGAAGTATATTTTCAGGTATCCCGGATCCGCAGGCTGATCATCGCGGTATCTGAAAAGATTATTGCGCGCATGCCGATCGAGATCACTACACATTCTAGATTTATCGACGAATATATAAAAGATATTGGTGCCAAGGATGTCTCGTATCTGCCGCAAGCGATAGATGAGAGTTTTTTTAGAGATGATTTTGATGTCGCTAAGTTGCGTGAAAAATACTCAACTAGCGGGTTTTTAACATTTTGCTATCTGGTCACATTCAATATTGGAAGTACTTACGATTTTGATGGTATCTTGGAGGTATATAAAAAGATTGAAAGCCTCTTTGACAACGCTTTGCTGGTGATCGTTGGTGATGGCATTCTGCGTGATCGGATAAAAGATAAGGCCGCGGGTTATGGTTTGCGTAATTACCGGTTTCTGGGGTTTGTTGAGCATGATGCTGTAGCAGGATTGATCGCGGCTTGCGATTTTGGGTTGATTTATATGCGCGATAATAATTTGCCGAATGAGGCCAGGGTATCTTTGAAGCTTTTAGAGTATTGTGCCGGCGGTAAACCGGTTATCGGCAGGGTTGTCGGTGAGTCGAAGCGGTTGCTGGGGGATTATGTTTATGATGCCGGCTATTGCCAAAGATTCATTTCTAACGACAATATTTCTAAGGATATACGCAGCGCGAAAGGGAAAGCAAGGGAGGTTGCCGGTGCCGACCGGCTTGGGTGCCGGCTAGGGGAATTATTGCATAAGAAAAGTTATGGATAATAATATTTCAGTAGTTGTACCGATTTTTAATTCTGAAAAGACTATTGGGCGCTGCCTGAAAGCGCTCTTGAGCAACGATTATCCGTTATATGAGATTATATGCGTTGACGATGGTTCTTCTGATTCCAGCGCAACTATCGTAGGAGAGATGGCCAAACAAGACCGGCGTATTATCCTGGAAAAGGTGCCTCACGGTGGCCCTGCTGCCGCCCGTAACCGCGGGGTAAAAATATCGAGAGGCGATATTATATTTTTTGTCGATTCGGATGTCTTTGTCCGCAGTGACACCTTGGCGATAATGGTTGATTGCTCGAGCCGGGAGAATGTTTCGTGCGTTACCCCACTGATCGTTCCTTTCCGGAAAAATAATATATTCGAAGAATTTGAAGATGAGCGCCATAAAAATGTTTTCGGCGTAACGAACAAATTCGTTAAGCTGGCGCCGACATATGCTTTTCTTGTCGGAAAGCAGGTATTTACGGCGGTCGGAGGCTTTGATGAGGCTTTTAGGCTGCCGGCCGCCGAAGATTACGATTTATCTTTGCGCCTGGATAAGGCCGGGTATAAGATATTTCATTGCGTTGATGCGCTAGCCAGCCACGATCATGCGTGCAATATGCAGTCGTTATTGCGGAGGGCTTTTTTTTACGGCAGGGAAGGGGTAAAGTTCAGCGCAAGACATAAGAGGGTTTATGTTGAAGTTTTTCTTGTCGCCCTTGGATTGTTTGCCCCTTTCAAGGCTTTGGTCCGTCGTTCCTTGCGGATGGGTGCCATAGGTTTTATTTATTCGGCAGCTATGACCGCCGGCAGGTTTTCCGGATTGATTTTATACGGTTTTAATATTTTTGGGCGTAAAAAATATGAATGATCGCGATTTTGATCCCGATATTTTTGGTACTTTCTTTTCTGATAGCGTTCGGAAGAACGTTGCCGTAAATTATCGTGAGTACCGGGAGAAAAAACCGATATTGGCTTCTTATCCGATAAAAATTTATGTCGAGCCGACACAACGCTGCAATTTGAATTGCGTTACCTGCTCTTTTGACCGGCGGAAAGAAAAAGAAGATATGCCCATGGATATGTTCCGGCGTATTGAGCATGAGCTCTTCCCTCATGTCGCGGAGGTAAATTTTTTCCTTACCGGCGAGCCGACCTTGGCGGTTAATTTTTGTGAGATGATAAAAGCCTCAAAAAGGTATACTTTTTTGCCCAGGATTTTTACCAATGGTACGTTGATGAGCGGCAATGTTGCTTACACGCTGGTTGAGTGCGGGTGTTTTGTGAATATTTCTTTTGATGCGGCATCCCCTGAGCTATTTGAATATATCCGCAAGGGTGCTAAATTCGATGATGTACGGGATACCATAAAAAAGCTGCAATTAACTCAGAAAGGGATCGCTAATAAACGTTTTCATCTTCGCTTGGCTACTACTTTGGGGCTGCATAATATTGATGAGGCGCCGAAGATCATTCAATTCGCCCACGAGCATGATATTGCTGATATTATGTTTGGTTGCCAGGATAGCGGGGGATGCGACCCATCCGGCATGCTGATGGTTGATCCTAAGCGCAGCGTCGGCCGCATTCATGAAGCGATACGGTTAGCGGATAAATTAAAAATAAGGCTTTCGGTCCCTAAAAAAATTGGAAGTGTTGTTATTGAGAAAAATAATAATTGGAATGATTTTTCTTTGCCTGTAGATAAGTATGCGCCATTTTATTTAGAGAGCTTTAACCCATATGCCGGTGATTGCGGTTATCCCTGGATGCATACTGCGATACGTTCTAATGGCCTTGTGGTCTCATGCTGCCAGCGTGAACATGTGATGGGTGATTACCGCAAGGATGATTTTTTGACGATATGGAATAATGAGCGCTATGTGCGGTTAAGGTCATTACGTAATTATGGTATCTGTTTGGGCAAGGCCTGTAATTTGTCGGTTTATTCGATACTTAACGGTGGCGGGGAGAGGGATCCCGGGGTAAACATGCGTAAAAATATATTCGATCGTTTGTGGGCGCTTTGCTTCAACGCAACGCGTTGGGTGCTTATGAAAAAAGCTCGCTTTGTATACCGGATGCCGCGCTAATTATGTTTTCGATGAAATACCAAAGCATCAAAGAGATTTTTTTTGCTAATGCCACAGGGTATACCTTTATCCGGGTTTTAGATGTGCTGATGCTCGTGGTGACGGCGCGCTTGATAGGCGTTAATTCATTCGCCGTATTATCTTTGGCGATGGCGATAGTTGCTGCGGTTGATACTTTGCTTATGGTCGATGTTGATTCGGCTTGTATCCAGGGAAAAAAAGATCTCTCTTGTTATCTGGGTACAGCCTGGTCGATTAAAATAATCCGTTCGATTGTTGTTGCGTGCTTATTGGTATTGCTCGCGCCGGTTTTTGCCGGTTTTTTTAATGCTGCGATGTTGAACAGGGTATTGCCGCTGTTGGCAATATACATCTTGGTGCAGGGATTTCGCAACAGCGGTATTATTGTTTTTTACCGGGAAATGGACATATTGAAAAAGTTTGAATATCTTGGTATTTCAAAATTGTTCGATGTTTTTTTTAAAATAATTTTTTGCCTATGGTTCAGGTCTTATTGGGGGTTAGTCTACGGTATCATGGCCGGCGGGGTAGCCGACGTTATTGTTTCGTATCGGGTGAGCCGGTTTCGCCCGATTTTTAAGATCGACGGTGCCATTGCCTTGGAGATGATCCGGTTTACCAAGTGGATAACCTTATCCGGCATTGTCGGTTATTTTATTTATAATACTGATAGTTTCTATGTTGCCAAGGTACTTGGTTTATCGGCTTTAGGGTTATATCGTGCCGCGTCGCGTATCCGTTTATTTTTTTCCGATGTCGGCTATTTTGTATTGTATGAAATATTTTTCCCTTTTTTTTCGCATAAGGGCCGCACAGATAACGCGTATACATTGGCGGTATACAAAAAGTCTGTTAAAGTGATTTTCGTGGCGAGCATTTTGCTCAGCGCACTATTTTTCCTTATGATGGGAAAAATCGTCTATTATCTTATGGGCCCGGAATGGATGGGGGCAGTAATTATCGCCAGGGTATTTATGGTATCGGTTCCAGCTCTGTTCTTCGCCAACATATCATATGGGGCATTGCGTGCGGTTGGTTTTCCGGGCACCGTTGTTTTTTTTCAGTTTATTTGCTTGGCTATCATCGCAATTTTATTATATCCGATGGGCTCGCTTTTTGGCGGGGTGGGGGTAGCATGCGCGGTTGTTATTGCGACGACCGTGTTGTCGCCGTTTATATATGCGACGACTCTTGCCAAGATCGTTGCTGAGGATCCAAGGGTGCTGCATGGAAGTTGATGTGCTGATACATTGGTTGTGGAATACCGATTGTAATTTCAAGTGCGCTTATTGCTCTGTATCAAACAAAATTAAGCGTTTTGCTTCTTACCCGGCTTTGTCGCGTTTTTTTCCTTATAAGCATTATGGCAGCGGTAACCGGTTGTATTATGAATATGACAAAATGGTTGATTGGTTTAATACCATGGGAAAGACCTTTTGCTTACATTTTGCCGGCGGAGAGGTATTTTTGGGTGATGATTTCATGCGGTTGTGTACGGTTATTGCCAAGGACCATTATATCGGGTTGAGTACGAATTTAGTCCTGCCGCAGGCGAGAAAATTCGCCGACACATTTGATCCTAGGCGTGTTCGCTGTGTTATCGCATCATTGCACCTTGAGGAGCTCGCCACAACCGGTTCCATGAAGGATTATATTGAGAATTACCTTTTGTTTAAAAAAAATGGTTTTCCACTCCAGGCGACGGTCGTAGCTTATCCTCCGTTACGGGAAAAAATCAGTTTTTATCGGAAATATTTGGGTGATTCAGGGGTTGATTTTTTTTATCGTCCATTTGTGGGGTTTTATCAAGGCAAATATTACCCTGACGCTTATACCGATGAGGAGATCGCCGCTTTTGGGCTGGACTTACGTGTTTTTATGAATCGGCCGCGTTTATGCAATGCCGGGAACAATGTTTGTTTTGCTCATCCTCACCGGGGACAGGTATATTTTTCCCCGTGCCCATGGACAAGCAAGCACATAGGTAAACTTTACTCGCATATTGATTTTTCCGATAAGATCATAAAGTGTTCGAAGAAAGAGTGCAGCTGCCCCTTACAATCTTTTGAGCCGGAGCTTTTCAATTCAGCTTTAAAAAAAAGTAAAGTTGCTAAGTAATATGTTTTATCATAGTTTTCCTCCAAAAACCCCGTCTTTCGTAACGCTTTTTATTACTACGAAATGCAATATGAGCTGCCGCCATTGTTTTGTTCGCGGTAAATCTATTCGTGGCGATGGAGATCTTAGCGTAGATGTTGTAGGCAAAGTTATTGCGTCTCTTAAGGGCCGTGCCCATATTATGTTGACCGGAGGAGAGCCGTTTTTGTCGGGAGAGATCGAAGATATTGTTTCGCTGTTACAGCGCTCCGATAAAGTTGCAAGTATTCTTGTTTGCACAAATGGAGCCTTGTCCGGCGCAATAAATGACTTTTGCCTCACATTGCAGAAATATATAAAAAAGCCGACCACCCTGCAGCTTTCGCTGGAGGGGCTTGGCGCAACGCATGATAGTATCCGCGGCTATCAGGGGGCGTTTCAACAATTTGAAAAGACGGCTGGTTTAGTCCAAAAGATATGCAGCTTACAGCCATTGTTGCGCTATATGGTCAATACCACGATAGCCAAACACAATATTCACGAGTTACAATCTTTGATCGATTATTTTAAGCGGGCCGGATTTCCTTTTTGCATCGCTGCTTTGAGGGGGAATGAATTTTCTCTTTTTGGGCTTGATGGTTCTCTGAAGGAACCGGATTATAATCCGCAAGAAGGGTTGATTTTTGACCTTTCGGTTGCATTTAAAGCATTGGATATCTTAAGGCTTAATGCCGATTCGGTTGGAAAGGGTACGCTCAGGCTTTTTCGGATATTTTGCGATACGTTGCGCCGCAAGAAGCGCGCAGTTAATTGTTGTGCCGGGTATCAGAATGCGGTGATTTACGCTAACGGGGATATTGGTTTTTGCGAGCAGGTGAAACCGTTTGGTAATTTGGCCAAGTGGGGTTGGGATGTGTCGGCGGCCTGGGGTTCGCCGGAGGCTAAAACGTTAAGGGAAGGAACCCGTCGGTGCGCCTGTATTGATGGTTGTGTCTTAGACCGTTCGCTGCACAAGCATAATGTGGTAAGGTAATATCTATGAGCGATAATAATCCGGCAAAGATAACTGATCGCCTTGACCTGAATATAGGGCATTTTTGTAATCAGCGTTGCTTATTTTGTTATTACCAGGATGAAACCGGAACTTCTAACTATTCATTGCGGTACATCCAGCGGCGTCTTTTAGTATATAAGCGTTATGGTATAAAAAAATTGCATATTACCGGTGGAGAGCCTCTGTTGCATGCAAACATTAAAGAGATCATCCTTTGTGCTAAGGAGCTAGGGTTTTCGCATATTTCGGTTATCACTAACGGCCTTCTTCTGGATGATGCCCGGCTGGGTGACCTGCAGTGTGCCGGTGTCGATGAATTTGTTGTTTCGTTGCATGGGGCTTGTGCCGATACGCATAATAATCTTGTGGGCGGTAAATTCTTTGATCAATCGATCGACGCGATTAAAGTTTTACACAATCGTAACTTTTCTTTTTCGATCAATTTTGTTGTTACCGCGCAAAATTACTTTGAGATGGATAGATTTTCTTCGTTGATCGCGCTTTATCGTCCCAGGTTGGTAACTTTTTTATATTTTAATCCGGAGCGCCGCTGTACCGAAGGCAATTTTAATTTGTTGCCCGATTATACCGGTGCGCAGGATCATATGAATATTGCCGGGGGGATATTAGACGCTAATCAGGTGCCATGGGATTTTAAGTTTGTCCCTATTTGTTTCTCTCCCGGTAATATTCGGCATTGCAATAACCCTCTGCAGGCGATTTATGATTTCGAAGAGTGGAATTATAAGGTGCGCTTACTCATTTCTCCGGCGGGTTGGCTAAAGTATTGCTTTTCGCTTTTACGATGGTACCGGTCTTTCACCAAGGCGCAGCTTCTAAATGTATCATATAGTGTTTTATCGTATTGGTGCGCTCTTATGTATAGCCATCGGAATAGTTTTTGTCATGCCGAGGCCTGTCGTGGATGTGTCTATTACCATGGATGTTTAGGGGTGCATAAAGATTATTTAAAAAAATTTGGCCCGGGTATTTGCTGTCCGCAAAAGGTGGGAGATGCTTTATCTTTCTTCCGGGCCCGCTCAGAGATTTTTTTAAAGGCTGATATAGTTGATAAGATAATAAACTATACCTTATATTATTTATCCTATTTTCTTTTTCCATGGCGAACTTTATAGGATCGATTTATTCAAAAATAATGTTTTCGAAGCACCGTTATGGCAAATTACCCTTTTCGGTGATGATCGAGCCTACCAACGCTTGTAATTTTTCATGTACTTTTTGCCCGCATAGGCTGATGAAGCGTAAAGAAGGGTATATGACGTTGGAGCTATTTAAGCTGATACTTGCAAGGTGCCAGGAGGCGAAAATATCTCATATTTATCTTTATACAGTCGGCGAGCCCCTGCTGCACCCGCAGTTTTTGGAGATGCTTCAAGTAGCGGCTGGCCATAAGGAGATCAAGAAGATAGAATTTTTTACAAATGGGTCATTGCTGGATGAGTCATTGATCAAGGAGATAATAAAATTAAAAAAGTGTATAGTGCATTTTTCGTTCAGCGGCTGGGATAAGGAAAGCTATGAGCAAAGGTACCTCGGTGGGTCGTTTGAAGATACTGTCGGGAGAATAAGATGCTTTAACCGTATGCTTTGTGAATTTAGTGCGCCGGATAAAATGCTTGTGATAAACGGAGCGGTTGATTCTGATCTGGCTAAAAAAAAGAGTGTCGATTTTTTAAAAAATTATATTGGGCTAAAAACGGTGCAGATAGATATTCACGATTCTTTTAATTGGCCGGGTTTTGTTTCGAGTAAAGAAGGGGATGAATCGATCGGCAAGGGCGTCGGGGGTGGATATTCGTGCTGGTCTATCCGTGACCGGATCGGCATTATGTATGATGGACGCGTAACGGCATGCGGCTGCCTTGATCTTGACGGTGAGTTGATCATAGGCGATATTCAGAGGCAAAGCATACGGGAGATCAGAGAAGGGGCAGATTTCCAGAAACTTATAATAAGGTTTAATCAGAAAAAACTTAATGGGTTGATCTGTTGTAATTGTTCTCATAAACAAATATGACGATAAAGATATTACGAATGCCGGATTTCGATATTCATGGCGGATCGCGTTTCTTTCTGCCCCTGGGGGCAGCGCATCTTTTTACTTACCTTAAAGATAAAGGGTATACGATTATGCAGGAAGATCTGGGCGCGGCGCATTATTTTTCGTCCAATCTTTGTGGCCTTATCGGAGTAAAAAAACAGATTATTGATCTGGTTATGGATGAGAGGCGATTGCTAGGGTATTTTGCCGGGCAAAATCGTTCTGTTATTGATAAACTTATTACGCATTGCTTGGAAGAGATATCCTTTGATGGTATCGATGTTTTATTTATCAGCGTAAGAGACAACGATACGTGTTCGTCGGTGATGGGGATGCTGGTGGCAAAGTACTTTAAGGCCAGGAATAAAGAAGGTATAGTTGTGGCGGGCGGTGAGTGGGCCCAACGCGCCTTTATTTACGACCATTTAGATCTTTTCTGTAAATCCGGTATTATTGATTATTATGTTTCTGGTTACGGTGAACTTGCCGCAGAGAAGTTGTTGCAAAAAATCTCCGGCAAAGATATTTCCTTGGACGAAATACCGGGTTTGGTGCGCTGCGAGGGCGGAAAGTCAGTTACGATTGATGAGAGTGAAGCCCCGGTATTGTTGTGCCCGTCGTTTGCAGGGTTTGACTTGGAGAGATATAAATGGTTACCGCCGGCGTATCTTAAATCGGCGTTTAAGGAAAATCCGCATAGCGATGGGGTTTTGGTGATACCGGTAAAAATCGGCCACGGTTGCCCCAACCGCTGTTCTTTTTGTGAGTCGTCGCAACGCGTTGGTATAGGGTTTCGCGAGCCCGGGGAAATCGTTGAAGACCTTGCGCGGTTAGTCCAGGAATGCCGGAGTAACTATTTTTTCTTTTCCGTGGATACGGTTAACCCTTATAAAAAATTTATTTCGCGATTATGTGACGAAATACTGAAGGCGAAACTTAAGATCTGCTGGTCGGCGTGTGCCGGTTTTCAGAATTTGGATGATCCAGAGATATTCCTTAAAATGTATAATGCCGGTGCGCGCCGGTTGATTTTTGGGCTAGAGACAGCAAGCCCCCGGTTGCTTAAAACGATCGGAAAGCCTTTAAGCGTTATCGATGCCGCTAATGGTTTACGTTTCTCTCACGCCGCCGGGATCTGGACCGAACTGGAGATCATTGCCGGTTTGCCCCATGAGTGTGACGATGATGTAAAACTTACCACGGAGTTTATCGTTGATAATAGAAAATATATTGATGGGGTATGGTTGAACAAGTTTTACTTAAGTATTCACAGCTTGATGGTGTGCTATCCGGATAGGTATAAAATCAAGAATATAAGGAAATTCTATGCGGTATCAAAGGCTAATGCCGGTGACCGGGAAAAGTATGTTTTTGCTTTCGATGAGGTCGACGGCCTCAATTGGCAGGAAAAAGAAAAACAGATCGATCGTTCTTACTTGGAGATTTTGAGTGTTCTTAAGAAGAATGATATTCGCGCCGGGGCATTACGCGAGGAGCTGAATGTAATTTTTTATCTTTATGCGCACTTAGGCGATAAGGGCAAGGTGACTCGTGCTTTTCGTGCTTATCGCAATCGGGTGCGTTATTGGAACGAGGCTAAAATCCGTTGCGCTCAATTTATTTATGGTGTTTAAACCCAAGTTGACATACGGAGTTGACAAAAAAGTAGATATCTGGTATAGTCAATACCATCGGCGATGCGGCCCATTCAAAAAGGATGGGTCTTTTTTTTTGAGCAAAGATGCCCAACCTACAATGAAGTAAGGCGCTTAGCGGCGTTTTGGGGTATTGTGAGTTGGGTTTTTTATTTTTCGGCAGAAAAGGTGAAAAGTGTTGCCTTTTTTAAGGAATTTGTTAGGATAAACTATAATATTAACCTAAAAGGAGGAGCGTCATGGAAGTTACAAAGTATTACGGGGAGTTGACCTTCAATAAAAAGGTGATGAAAGAAAAGTTAAGCCGCGACGTCTATAATAAGCTCTTGGCGACGGTCGACGGCGGAGAACCGCTGGATCAGACGATTGCCGGCGATGTAGCGCACGCGATGAAAGAATGGGCTACGGAAAATGGTGCCACGCACTTTACACATTGGTTCCAGCCGCTGCGTGCCGGTACCGCGGAAAAGCACGATGCGTTTATTACATATACCGAAGACGGCGATTTGATCGAGCGGTTTTCGGCTAAGCAGTTGATCCAATCGGAGCCGGATGCATCGAGTTTTCCTTCCGGCGGGATGCGCTCTACTTTTGAAGCGCGCGGTTATACGGCGTGGGACCCGACCTCTCCGGCATTCTTGCTCGAGGCAGGGGATACTAAGACTTTAGTCATTCCTACGGTTTACTTATCGTGGACCGGCGAAGTATTGGATATGAAGACGCCGCTTTTACGTTCGATGAAATCATTGAACGATATCGTGATGAAATTACAACAGATCCTCGGCAATAAGAGCGTTAACCGGATCAAGGTATTCGGCGGGCCGGAGCAGGAGTATTTTCTTTTCTCTAAGGAATTGGCTGAGACGCGCCCGGATTTGATGATCTGCAACCGTACTCTTTTTGGTGCGGCTCCGGCAAAAGGCCAGCAGATGGAAGATCATTATTTCGGTGCGATCAAGGATAGTGTTATCCAGTTTATGGAGGATTTTGACCGCGAATTATACCGCCGCGGTATTCCTTCCAAGACTCGTCATAATGAAGTGGCACCCAACCAGTTTGAGGTAGCGCCGCTTTACGAAGAAGAGAATTTATCGATCGATCACAATTTGCAGTTGATGGATATTTTAAAGAAAGTTGCCGATGAGCATGGGATGTTAGCCGTGCCTTACGAAAAGCCGTTAGCCGGAGTCAACGGTTCCGGTAAGCACTTTAACTTCTCGATCGGCGATGATACCGGTGCTAATTATTTCGATCCTTCCAGCGCGCCCCATGAAAATGTGATGTTTTTGCTCTCCTTGGGCGCATTGCTTTTGGGTGTGGATAAATTCGGCGGTTTATTGCGCGGCGCCGTAGCTGATGCGGGTAATGACCACCGCTTAGGCGCTAACGAAGCTCCGCCGGCGATCATCTCGGTTTATCTGGGCGATTATCTCGATGCTTTGATGAACGAGATCGAAGGTTTGGGTAAGATCACCGATAAGCATGCTTCGCATATCTACATGGGCGTGCATAATCTGCCTAAGGTAGCCAAGGATACATCGGACAGAAACCGCACTTCGCCGATGGCTTTCACCGGCAATAAGTTTGAGTTCCGCGCCGTCGGCGGCAGTCAGAATTGTTCCGATGCGGCAACCATGATCAACCTGGTCATGGCTTATGGCTATGATGAGATCATCAAGGCATTTGCGGCGAAAAAGAGCAAGGGTAATATTAAAGAGACCGCCCTTGAGATCATGAAGGATGTTTTAAAGAAGACCAAACGGGTACGTTTTGAAGGGAATAACTACGACGACGCCTGGCACAAAGAGGCAGCAAAGCGTGGTTTACCCGACACGAAGACCACTCCGGATGCTTTGGAACAATTTTTAGATAAGGATGTCTTTACGTTATTCTCGAAGTACAGCGTCTTAAACGAAAAAGAGTTGAAATCCAAGATCGATATCAAGCTTGAGACTTACATCAAGACCAAGGATATCGAGTTTAAGCAAGCGGTAGTCATGGTCAATACTATGATCTTGCCGGCGATCAATCGCCAGGTCAAGGCAACTGCCGATGCGGTAGCTGGCCTTAAGGCAGCCGGAGTGAAGAGCCCCGCGGCCGCTGCGGATTTGAAAGTATTGAACGACCTCTATGCGCAGATCCGTAAAGGCGCTGAGAACATGGAGAAGGTTAATAGCGAATTAGCCAAGAATCATGATATCCTAAAGCATGCTAAGGGTATGGCGACTAAAGGCGCCGAAGCATTATTGGCGTTGCGTACTTGCGTTGATGCCGCAGAAAAATTGGTTGCGGATGATTTCTGGCCGATGGCAAAGTATCAGGAGTTGTTGACGATTTTGTAAAAGTATGGTTTCGGGCAAGAAGCAAAATGCTTCTTGCCCGCTTTTAAAAAGGTGATTATGCCCAAGACTTCGACTAAAGAGTATTTAAGTGCTTTGACTAAGATTTCGAGCGCGATCACTTCCGATCTTTATTTAGAGGATGTATTAAAGCTGATCGTAACGGTAACGGCTAATGTGATGCGCGCTAAGATCTGCGCGCTTTGGCTTTTGGATAAAGATACCAGCGAACTGAAGATCCGCGCCACCCAGGCGATGAGCCAGGAGTATCTGAAAGAGCGTTCGATCAAATTGGGCGAGGGTATTGTCGGTTTGGTCGCTAAAGATAAAAAGCCGATTGCAATCATCAATGTCCAGGACGATGCGCGGTATAAAGAGAAAGACCTGGCCAAGAAAGAAAATCTGGTATCAATGTTAAGTGTCGCAATGATGGTAAAAAAACGTGTTATTGGCGTAGTAAGCTGCTATACTAATAGTGAGTATAAGTTCACTAAGAGCGATATCGACCTTTTAAGTACCGTGGCTAATCAGGCGGCAGTGGCGATTGAGAATACCGAGCTTTTGGTCCAGACAAAGGTCGTCCAAGAGGAGCTTGAGACAAGAAAAAAGGTCGAGAAGGCTAAAGGGATATTGATCCGTGAGCAGGGCTTAAGTGAAGAAGAGGCATATAATCTGATACGTAAATCGAGTATGAATAAACGCGTACCGATGAAAGATATCGCTGAAGCGATTATTCTTTCTTCAGAAATAAGGAAAGGTTGATGTTGCGAAGGCGCAAAATAAGGAGGGTTTACGATGCCGTATAACCAGCAGTTAGATGAGAAGGTATTTTCGAAGAGTTGGGATGGAGAGAATGAACGGTTGACCGTGAGCGTTTTTTCTTATAACCATGGCCAGAAAAAGTTGCAGATCTCCCGTGAGGCAAAGGATGCAAACGGCGAATATCGTTTTGGTAAACTGGGACGTTTGCGTAAAGATGAGCTTGAAGCGATTTTGCCGCTGATGCAGGAAGCATTAAAGAGTATGGACTAAAAGTATGCCCGCAATGTTTTGCGGGCAGGCTTAAGATTCAAAAAAGAATTTTTCGGTTCCAGGTATTGGAACAAAAGGCATAGAGGCCCTTTCTTAGAAACTGGCGACAGTTTTTTAAGGAAGGGTTTTTTATTTAATGAGGCTTAACCGAGGTGTTAAGCGTAGCGAGAGCCGAGGTCGTAGCCGAATTAAGGAGTAGTGTTTTATGGTTGAGAAAGAGTACTTAAGTGCATTGACGAATATCAGCACCGCGATCACTTCCGATCTTTATTTAGGAGATGTTTTAGGGCTTGTTGTTACAGTGACGGCCAATGTGATGCATGCGAAGATCTGCGCGCTTTGGTTATTGGACAAAGAAAGTGGAGAACTGAAGATCCGCGCCACTCAGGCGATAAGCCGGGAGTATTTAAAAGAGCGCTCGATCAAAGTCGGCGAGGGGATCGTCGGGCTGGTTGCCAAAGATAAAAAGCCGATTGCAATCGTCAATGTGCAGGCAGATGCCAGATATAAGGAAAAGGAGTTGGCAAAAAAGGAATACTTGGTCTCTATGCTGAATGTGCCGATGCTGGTAAAAAATAAGGTGATCGGTGTTATCAGCTGTTATACCAATAGCGAATACAAATTTACCAAAAGCGATATTGATCTCTTAAGTACCGTAGCCAACCAGGCGGCAGTCGCGATTGAGAATACCGAGCTTATTACCCAAACTATGATCATTCAGGAGGAGCTCGAGACAAGAAAGAAGGTGGAGAAGGCTAAGGGGATTTTGGCGCATGAGCAAGGTATAACCGAGTTTGAAGCCTACAACCTGATCAGGAAATCGAGCATGAATAAACGTTTGCCGATGAAGGATATTGCCGGCGCGATCATTCTTTCTTATGAGATGATGAGGGGCGACCGATGAGTGGCCGGCGCGTAAATATTTCTTTTGCAACTTTACTTGACAGCCTGGGGTTTGATATGGTATATTTAATGCGTAGACACAGATGTCTTCTTGCCACGACGGCCGGAAGATATTTTTATTTCAGGCACATTGTAGCGCCCTTTTCTTGTACACCGCAGTAGAGAAGGGCGTTTTGTTTTTTTAGCCGCGTTTGGCTAACCCCGATCGTAAAAATACAAAGCTGTAATTCGTAACAGAGGCGTTCAAATGGTCAATATATAGACCAAAACGGACGCCTATTTTATTTTAGTGAGGTAATTAACAAAGGAGAATTATATGAGTAAAAATCAGGGAGACATATCCTTAGTGAAACCAAAACTCGGACTGATGGGGGCGGCGATGAATGCGATGGCATTGATCGCGCCGGGAGCGTTTTTGTGGATCACTTATCAGCTGCAGGCGGCGGCGACCGCTCCTAGCGGCGCATCTGTGGCCGGTGATATCTGGGGCGGCATTGCGCTTGCCTTAACTGTGTGTTTTTTGACGGCGCTATCTTACTCGGAACTTGCCAAGATCTACCCCGAAGCGGGTTTTGCCAGCTGTACCTATTTTGCGGAGAAAGCTTTTTTAGATGACCGTAAAGAAAAGGTAAGCGGCCCCACCTCTATGGCGCGTATCGCAAAACTGGTGACCGGGTGGGCGGCGCATCTGTTTTATTGGGTCTATCCCGGAGTCATGGTGGCGATGATGGCGACCCTCATCGGCTACATCTATACCCAGTTTACCGGCCACACTTTATCAATGATGCACATGACCGTTATCGGGATAGTTTTTACGGTTATTACCGGTTATGTTGCCTATCGTGGGGTAACCGGGTCAACCGCGATGTCGATCTGGATCAATGTGATCCAGTGGGTTACTTTGATCATCTTTACCGGTTTGGCGATCTGGTACCGCATGGCCAACCCCCAGCACGCGACTACATGGGCCTTTAGCGGCGGTTTGGATATAATTAAAATCCACTCCTTACAGGGTATCTTGGTCCAGTCTACGATCGCGATCTTAATTCTTGTAGGTTTTGAAAGCTGTACCGCGTTAGCCGCTGAGACCAAAGACCCTGCGACGACGATTCCCAAGGCGATCATCATTTCTCTTATTGTCCAGGGGTTGTTTGCTTATCTTTTCCAGTATTTTGGTGCAGGATTGATGATCAGTGAAAAATTGACCAATACTACCGGTACGACGACCGTGACCGGTATGGCGGCAGCGGCAGCTTCCGGTGCGCCGATCGGTGATTTAGCTAAATTGATCGGAGATTCTCTCTTTCACGGTTTTGGCTTTGCCTTGATGATCACCATGGCGATCACGGTGGCGATTGCGGTAATCGGCACGACTTTAAGCTGTATGAATACGGCGATGCGGGTCTCTGCCGGTATGGCCGCGGACCGCGAGCTTCCTTCTTCGTTAGGCTTTATCCACACAACGTATATTACTCCTCATGTTTCGCTCTTTGCTTTGATCATCATCACTTCGGTGATCGGGGCGATCGGTGTGCGTTCGGTCGTAGGTTTGACCGGTATTACCCTGGCTTCGAATTTGGGGACCTTTATCCTTTACGGCCTTACCTGCATTTGGACGATTGTGGCGTTTAAGGGAAGAAAAGATTGCAACCTTTTAAAGCACAAGATCATTCCCGTTCTGGGCCTTATTGCCAATGTGGTTATGACGATCGGTATCATTTACCTGTATGCTATTGGCAATGCCGATTCTAAGGCCGAGGCAAAACTCTGCTTTATGATCGCCGGCGGCTGGGCATTGGTCAGCATCATCTATGTTGCGGCCACTACCGTGCGTAAAACCTATCGCTTAAAGATGGTCTCAGGTATGATCCGTCCTGAACAGTTAAATATCGTAGTCCAGGCTCTTAAAGAGGACGATTGTATTTTGGGTATGACGGTTACCAAGGTAAAAGGATTCGGCCGGCAGAAAGGGCATTTTGACTCCGATGCGATAGATGAAAAGATCAACTTTATTCCCAAGGTCCGGATCGATATTGTCGTTAAAGAGTGGGATGTGCCGCAGATCATGTCGATCATGAGCGAAGCGGTGCGCACTGGTAACGTTGGTGACGGTAAGATCTTTGTGACCGATGCGTCGGAAGCGATGCGTATCCGTACCGGCGAAAAAGGCGTATGGGCGGTATAGGTAAAAAGCAATCAAAGGAGTAAAAATATGAAAAAAATAGAAGCAGTGATCCGTCCTACAAAAGTAAGCAGTGTTTGTGCGGCGTTAGATAAGATCGGTTATCCCGGGATCATGATCACCGAGATCGAAGGCCACGGTAAACAGAAAGGTATCGAGCAGGAGTTTCGCGGCAAGATCTACAAGACCGAGTTGATGAGTAAAGCCAAGATCGAGATCATAGTTAACGACCGTGACGTAGATAAAACGGTTAAGGCGATACGTGAAGGCGCCTTTACCGGTAAAGTCGGCGACGGCAAGATCTTCATCTACCCGGCGGATAATGTGATCCGGATCCGTACGGATGAAAAAGGCGAGATCGCGGTCTAAAAAGTTATTGTATGCAAAAGACTTTGGCGGCGATCCTTGAGGCGAAGAAAAGGCGCATCGGGGTGCTGGCAAAAAACCGTGCCGGGATCATGGCGTTAGTGAGGAAAGCCGCGCCGGTGCGTAATTTTAAAGAAGCGTTGTGCCGTAAGGGCAAGATCTCGCTGGTCGCAGAGGTGAAACAGGCCTCGCCCAGCGAAGGGCCCCTGTGCGGCGACTTTGACCCGGTAGCGTTAGCTAAATGCTATGAGCAGGGGAAGGCTAGTGCAGTATCGGTGATCACGGAAGAAGATTTCTTCATGGGGCGGTTGAACCACCTGCAAATGGTCCGTAAAGAGGTCGCCTTGCCTTTGTTGCGCAAGGATTTTATCCTGGACGAATTACAGGTCTATGAGTCGCGCGCGGCCGGAGCCGACGCGCTGCTTTTGATCGCGGCGATATTGACGCCGGAACAGCTTAAACGGCTTTACGACTTGACCCGCTCTTTGGGGATGCAGGCTTTAGTCGAGGTTTATAATGAAAAAGACCTTCACCGGGTTTTAGATCTGGGGGCCGAGGCGATTGCGATCAATAACCGTGATCCGCATACCTTAAAGGTCGATTTCGAGGTTACACGCCGGCTCATACATTTTATCCCCGGCCATGTGCTGAGGGTGAGTAAGGGGGGTATTGCTTCGCTTAAGGATATCCTGCTGCTTAAGGGTTTAGGTGCGGATGCGGCTTTGGCAGGGACGGCTTTGATCCGCGCTTTGGATGTAACGGCTAAGTTGCGCGAGTTGAATATTGACGGGGCGTGAAATTTAAGTGAAATTTGCGTCTTGACAAGTGTTGCCGGATATGTTATATTCGGGCATAAGAATTGAAGGCGATGATGCCTGTTCGCAACGTGCGAATGGGCATTTTTTTTGCAAACTATGGTGTTTGCGCAAAAGATCAAAGCGTATCCGTAAGATGGTTTGCGGGTAGAGCTTAAATTCAAAAACGAATTAAACGTTCCAGGTATTGGAACAAAATAGGCATTGAAGCCCTTTCTCGAAGAGTGTTTGCACTTTTCGGGAAAGGGTTTTTGTTTTTTCAATGAGACTTAGTTGAGCTGATGAGCGAAGCTCATAGGCGAAACTGTAGTCGAATTAATCCCCGACGAGTCACGGAAATTATGAAAAATAATTTACGTGTAACTAGCGAGGAGCGGGGCTGGCTGAAAAAGAGGAGGATAAAATGAAAGTACGTAATGTAATGATCATGGTTTTTGGGTTGTTTTTGGCGATAAGCAATACCCCTTCGGTCCGGGCAGATGATGGGAGCATGGCTGCGTTGGTGCAGAAGAACGCTGATTTGGAGAAGAGAATAACCGCTTTAGAGGCTAAACCGGCTACACCGGCTACTGGTTTGCAGCTCCCGGATTATTTAAAAGATCTGACGATCAGCGGATTTGTCGATACCTCCTATGTTTATAATACCAATCATCCGGATTCCGGTAAAAATACCGCGCGGGTATTTGACACCGAGGCTAATAGTTTTAGCTTACAGGCGGCCAAGCTTGCCCTGGAGAGATTACCGGCGAAGACCGGCGGCGTGGGTTTTCGGATCGATATGCTTTTGGGTAATGATGCACAAGTGATTACGCCTTATGGTTTTGACAGTAGCAAGTTTGATGTCGAACAGGCTTATGTAGATGTGCTGTTTCCCGTAGGTAAAGGGTTGGACATTAAGGCCGGCAGGTTTGTCACTTTAAACGGCGCGGAAGTAATTGAGTCTAAAGATAATTGGAATTATAGCCGTTCGTTGTTGTTTGGTTATGCGATCCCTTTTACCCATACCGGCGTGCGCGCCAGTTATCCTATCTTGGATACCTTGACCGGTTATTTAGGGGTAAACAATGGTTGGGATGATGTTAAAGATAATAATAAAGGTAAGACCGTTGAATCTTCGTTAGCGTGGGCGCCTAAGGATTGGTTTTCTTCCAACCTTAACGTTATGTATGGGCCGGAGGAGATCGGTAACAATCACTCCAACCGTGCTTTGTATGATTTTGTCCTGACTTTTCAGCCGATTAAGAAATTGACCTTTAAGATTAATGCCGACTACGCTAACGAGCAGGATGCGGTAGCTTTGGATAAAAACGGAACATGGTCGGGTGTGGCTGGCTATGCCCGCTATGATTTTAATGATCAGTGGAGTTTTTCCGACCGCCTTGAATATTTTGCCGATCCCAGGGGGCTCAGGATTCCCGGCGGTGTTTCCCAGGATGTTTGGGAAGATACCCCGACCTTAGAATTTCGTCCGTACAAGAGTTTGATCACTCGCTTAGAGTATCGTTATGACCACTCGACCGATAAGACCTTTGCGGTTGGCTCTAAGGCAGTGGCGTACCAGAATACATTTAGTTTAGAAGCGATTTACGTTTTTTAAAAGAAGTTGATTTCCAGAACGTGTTACGCGGGCCATAGATCGATAAGCTAACGATCTATGGCGTCGAAGAGTGCAGGGGACAGGGTTGTTCTTTGCGATCGAGGAAGCTGAGAAAAGTTATAGGGAGAGAGTCATGGATAAGTTCTTTGTGAAATGGCGTAAGCTTTTTGCATTAGCTTTGCCTTTGTTGGCGGGAGCATTGCCGGTTTTTGCCGATACGCCGGCCGCAGCAGCTGCACCGGCGATCAATGCCGGAGATACGGCATGGGTTTTGGCCTCTACGGCCCTGGTCTTGTTGATGACCGCGCCGGGCTTGGCATTTTTTTATGGCGGCTTGGTGCGCCGTAAGAATGTCTTGAGCATTTTGATGCAGTGCTTTATTGCTCTTTGTTTGATCAGTTTGCAATGGGTTTTGTGTGGTTATAGTTTGGCCTTTCATCCCGGTAACGGGTTTTGGGGCGGGTTTGGTTGGGCCGGCCTTAATGGCGTAGGCTTAGAGCCTTATGCAGATTATGCAGGGACGATACCGCACCAGCTTTTTATGATCTTTCAATGTATGTTTGCGGTGATTACTCCGGCGCTGATTATCGGTGCCTTTGCCGAACGGATGCGTTTTTCGGCTTATGTGATTTTCACCCTTTTATGGGCGACTTTTGTTTACGATCCGGTTTGCCACTGGGTTTGGGGTATGGGCGGCTGGATACGTAATTTAGGCGCTTTAGATTTTGCCGGTGGAACTGTTGTCCATATTAATGCCGGTGTCGCCGCCTTAGCTGCCGCGATTGTTTTAGGTAAGCGCCGGGGCTTGGAAGAGACCGGCCGCCCGCCGCACAATCTGCCTTTTGCCGTTTTAGGCGCGGGCTTATTGTGGTTTGGTTGGTTCGGGTTTAACTCGGGTTCGGCTTTGGCCGCGAATGGTTTGGCGGTAAGCGCTTTTGTTACGACCAATACCGCGACTGCGGCCGCGGGTTTGACTTGGGCATTTTTGGAATGGGCACATAATGGTAAGCCGACCACTCTGGGAGTTATTACCGGTGCGGTAGCGGGCTTAGTTGCGATTACTCCGGCGTGCGGTTTTGTCGGCGTAGTACCTTCGATGATTATTGGTGTCGTAGTAAGCATGATCTGTTTTGTGATGGTCGCCGTGGTAAAACCGAAAGTAGGTTATGATGATTCGCTCGATGCTTTTGGCGTACATGGTATTGGAGGGATGTGGGGAGCGCTCGCGACCGGTTTATTCGCCTCTAAAGCGATCAACCCGGCCGGCGGCGATGGGTTTTTCTTCGGTAATCCGCACCAGCTTTTAGTGCAGTTTACTGCGGTTGCCGCGACATTGATTTATTCCTTTGTTGTGACCTTCGTGCTTTTGAAGTTTGTGAATATCATTACCAGTGTACGTGTCGACGCAAAAGAAGAGTACACCGGGCTTGATTTAAGCCAGCATCACGAAGGCGCTTACACAATGATCGAGTAAAACAATTAAGGAGAAAAAACCATGAAATTAATTATTGCAATCATTCAACCGTATCGCCTTGAGGCCGTGCGGGAAGAACTCTACAAGGCCGATGTAAATTTAGTCACGGTAAGCGAAGTCTTAGGCCATGGCCGCCAAAAAGGCGTGGCCGAGGTCTACCGCGGCGTAAAAGAAATGGGTAATTTTTTAAAGAAGGTACGCTTAGAGATCGCCGTAAACGACGATTTTGTTGCCAAGACGATCGCGGCGATCACCAAGGGCGCGCGTACCGGTGAATTGGGTGACGGTAAGATCTTCGTTTTAGATATGAAAGATTGTATCCGTATCCGTACCGGCGAGACCGGCGGGGCGGCAATAGGGTAATTTTAAGCTATGGCGCATACGACTAAAAACTTATCGTTTGATGAACCGGTGCGCCGTTTTGCGCGCCAATGCCTTGAGGGAAAGTATTACAAAAAGGATTTCTACCGCTCCTTTCTGGGAGCGGTAGAAAAGCCCTTTTTGGAGACGATCATGAAGATCTCCTGCGGCAGCCAATTACGCGCAGCTAAGATCCTGGATGTCAACCGTAACACCTTGCGTGAACGCTTAAAAAAATTAAAGATCGATTACAAAAAGTATAGGTGAGTTATGAATTTTAATTCAATTTTTCCCATTAGCCTTATTATTTGTATTTTTCTGGGCTTTGGCTTTTCTTTTCGGTATACCTACCGGGCAAATCGGTTAAAGGCACAGGAAGAAGAGCGCCGCGGCAAACGCGAATAGGCGTCATGCCGAAGATCTATCTGGTCGATGCCACTAACCGTGACGGGGTTCAGGCCTCGCGGCTTAGCCTTTCCAAATTACAGAAAACCCTTATCAATTTAATGCTTGATGAGATGGGCATTTTTGAGAGTGAGTTCGGCTTTCCTACCGCCGCCCACGAAACAAATTACCTTAATGCTAATATAAAATTATTCGATCAAGGCGCCATTAGACATCTGCGCCTTTCCGGCTGGGTGCGCGCGATAAAAAGTGACGTCGTTCTGGCATTTAAAAATGTACCCCGCATTAAAAACCTCAACATCTCGATCTCGACCTCAGAGCAGATGATCAAATATAAATTTAATGATAAGCTTAAACCAACAGAGATCATCGCCCAGGCGGTTGAAGCGCTGCGCGTGGCGAAGAGCCTGGGAGTTGAAGAGGTGGCCCTGGGGGCAGAGGATGCTTCGCGTTCCAACCTTGATTATTTGATCGAATTTTTTCAGGCCGCAAAAAATGCCGGAGCCGAGCGTTTGCGCTATAGCGACACTTTGGGTTTTGATACGCCCTTTTCTATCTATGAGCGCATCAGTGAAATCGTAAAAGTGGTTAAAATGCCGATTGAGATCCATTGTCACAATGATTTAGGTATGGCGGTGGGCAACTCGATTGCCGGGGCTCGGGCCGCGATTGATTGCGGGGTAGATGCGTATATCAACACCTGTGTTAATGGTGTGGGCGAGCGCGCCGGTAATGCCGATTTAGTCGGTACGGTTTTGGCGATTAAACACGGCAGCGGTATGGAAAAATATAGGCTTGATGATCATATTGATTTACGAAAGGCGTGGCGCTTGGCTAAGTATGCCGCGTATGCTTTTGGCATTCCCATACCGATCAATCAGCCGGGCATCGGTTCTAATGCCTTTGCCCATGAGTCAGGCATTCATGCCGATGGGGCGCTAAAAAACCGCCGGAACTACGAATTGTATGACCACGAGGAGTTAGGCCGCGGCGAACCGGAGGTGATCGATACCGGCCGCCAGATCACCGTAGGCGAATATTCCGGCATTAAGGGCTTTCGTGATGTTTACGAAAAGATGGCGATCAGGTTTAAAGACGATAAAGAAGCGCGCAAAGTTTTGGAGCTGGTGCGCTTTGCCAATGTCCATAACCAGAAACCCCTCGTGGCTGACGAGCTTAAATTCATTGCCGCTCACCCGGATATCTGCCAACAGATCCTTACCTTGCCTTAAAATATTATCCTTTTGGTGTTGACAGGCTAGCTAGTGGGTGCTACCATAAAATAGTACTCAAAATTCGATTTCAGTACTCAAAGTACACTTTTAAAAAGGAGCAGGTGTGGGTAAACATTTGACACGCGAGCGGATACTTGACGGTGCGACCAGCCGGATGTTTAAATTTGGTTACCGCAAAACCGCGATGGACGAGATCGCGCAAGACCTGGCGATGAGCAAGAATACGATCTATAAACATTTTCCCAGCAAGGCCGATATCGCCTGGGCGTTGTTGGAGCGCCTCGAACAGGAGATAAATCGCGAGCTGGGTTTAATCGAAGAGAGTAGCAATGATCCGGTCGAGATCATCTCGAAAAATATCTTTTTTTTACAACAAAAACTTTCGCCATGGTTTGAGCATTTTTTGGGTGACATCAAAGCTGAGTTGCCCGACCTTTGGAAGGCTTTTACCGATTTTCGCAACGAAAAAGTTGCGGATATCAAGGTTTTGCTTGAAGGCGGCATTAAAAAAGGCGAGTTCCGTAAGGTCAACACGGCGATGGCGGTACGCATGTACATGGGGGCGATCGATTATATCCTTAATCCGGAATTTCTTGAAAAAGAACGCATTGCTTTTGCGGACGCCATTGAGGGCGTATTAGATATCTGGATGTTTGGAGTTATTTCGAAAAAATAGGAGATATCTAAAATGAGGTATTTTGTCTACTCGTTCAGGATTTTTGTTTTTTGCACGCTTTTAATCGCGGCCGGATCATTTGCCGCGAGGGCCGAGAGCGATTCGCAATTTTTGCAGTGGAATTTTAAGGTTACCGGCGAAGAACGGTTGCGTTACGAAGAAAAAAAAGATTTTGATTTTAATGCCGCCAAAAAAGATAACGGTGGCCAGGTCTATAACCGCTTTCGATTGGGTACCCAAGCGACCTTGACCGATGAGTATTTAAACCCCATCGCCGACTTTTTTCTCGAAGGTCTCGACGCCAAGGCCTGGGGTGACCATATCAAAGCGGTCAAGACCCAGATCGATGATTTTGACCTGCACCAGGCTTATTTCGACCTCTACAATATTTTTGGTTCGGATTTTAGCGTTAAGCTGGGCCGCCAGGAGCTAAAATACGGTGCCGGCCGCTTGATCGCCGCTCCGGTCTGGGCCAATGAGATCCGCGCTTTCGATGCCGGGGTGATCCATTACCAGCATGGCGGCTTTTGGACAGATCTGCTTTACGGCCAGGAGGTGAAATACAAGGATGAGCAATTTAACGCTTCCCGGGAAGAGGAGTATTTAACCGGAGCCTACGGCGGTTATCAGGCGAACAAAATGTTGCCGCTGGTCGAGATCTATTTTTTAGAACAAAAAGACATTAAGGGCAAGAATGATATTCACCGCTACACTGCCGGCGGCCGCATCCAGGCAACGGTTGCTGAGGGTACGGTTTTAGAGTTGGAATTGCCTTACCAGTTTGGTACTTATGCTACATCCACGGTAAAAAAGCAGGAGATCAAGGCTTACGCTTACCATGCGGATATTGCCAAGACCTGGGCTGCCTTGCCCTGGCAGCCTAAGCTGGCCATCGCTTACGATGAAGCTTCGGGAGATAAAAACGGCAAGGACCATGTGAATAATGATTTTATTCCCCTTTACCAATCGACCCACGAGCCTTACGGTATTATCGATCTATTCCGCTGGGAAAACCTGCGTAATCCGGAGGTAAGCACTTGCTTTTCGCCGACGGAGAAGTTTAAATTTACGCCGCAGGCGGATTTTTTCTGGCTGCAAAACAAAAACAGCCCGTGGTATAGCTCGAGCGGTACGGCCTTTCGTTCCAAGACCAGCGGTAAACGCAATAGCTTTGTCGGTACGGAATTGTCGCTGCGGGGTTATTACGCTTTAACGAAAAATCTCAATCTGGAAGCCGGCTATGCTCACTTTTTTTCCGGGCCCTATGTTAAAGCCAGCGGTAAGCATGATGATATCGATTGGGTCTATTTTCAGATCGCTTATAAGTTATAATAAGGAGAAATATTATGAAAATTAAATCGATCGTATTAGCGTTACTATTTACAATTTTTGTTTCGGCCCATGCTTTTGCACAAGACCTGACCGTGGCGGTGGCGGCTAATGTGCAATATACCTTCGAAGAGCTTAAGTCGGCATTTAAGCAGGAGACCGGGATCGATATTAAATCGGTGGTCGGCTCATCGGGCAAATTTACGGCGCAGATCGAAAATGGCGCGCCGTTCGATCTCTTTATCTCGGCGGATACCAGCTACCCGCAAATGATTCAAAAGGAAGGGTTGGCATATAATTCGCCCAAAGTTTATGCCTATGGTAAATTAGTGCTCTGGACGATGAATGACATCGATCTTTCTCAAGGGGTGATGGTTTTAGCGGATAGTAACATACATAAGGTAGCGATCGCTTCGCCGAAAACTGCGCCCTACGGACGCCAGGCAGTGAACGCGATAAAGCATTACAATCTTTACCCCAAGGTAAGCGGGAAGTTGGTTTACGGCGAAAGTATTGCCCAGGCGAGCCAGTTTATCTCAACGAAAGCCGTGGATATCGGTTTTACGGCTAAGTCGGTGGTATTAGCGGCGAATTTAAAAGATCAGGGTAAGTGGGTAGAGGTGGATCAAGCGGCTTATGAGCCGATTGCCCAGGCGGTAGTGATTTTAAAGCATGCGCAAAAAGGTAATTTAGAAGCCGCGCAAAAGTTTTTTGACTTTTTATTTTCGGAAAAAGCCCGCAAGATCTTTGAAAAATATGGTTATACTTTACCTTAAGGAGATTTAAATATGAATAAGCTTAAAGGTACGATCGTTGAGATCCATTTGTCGGATAATATTTCGATGGTCAAGGTCGACGTTGACGGCGATATTTTCAGTTCGATTATTTTAGAAGGAAAAAAAAGCCCGGCTAATTATAAGATCAAAGATAATGTGGCGGTATTGTTTAAAGAGACCGAGGTGGGTTTGGCGAAAAATTTAAGCGGTATGATCAGCCTGCGCAACCGGTTTAAATCGAAGATCGTGAAGATCGATAAGGGCCCGATTCTGGCCAAGGTTACTTTAAATTACAAAAAAAATAAGATCGAATCGGTGATCTCGACCCAATCGGCAGAACAGATGCAATTGCGGGAAAAAGACGAAGTCGAGTGGCTGGTAAAAACTAACGAAGTAACTTTGATGAAGAACCCATAATGCATTTTGATTTAAGCCCGTTAATCTTAACGTTTAAATTGGCGATAGTAACGACGCTGATTTTGTTTGTTGTCGGCGTGCCGTTGGCGTATTGGATCGCTTTTACCCCGCGCCGGATAAAGGCATTGGTCGAGCCGCTGGTGAGTATGCCCTTGGTTTTGCCGCCTACGGTATTGGGCTTTTACCTGCTGTTGCTTTTTAGCCCTAAAGCGCCGGTGGGGAATTTTTTCGAAGCGGTTTTGGGGGTTAAGGTGGTCTTTACCTTTTTAGGGCTGGTGATCGGATCGGTGATCTTTAGCCTGCCTTTTATGGTTAATCCTATTAAGGCCGGGCTGCAGAGCTTTCCTAAAGCGCTGATCGAGGCGTCATATGCTTTGGGGAAATCACGGCGCGAGACTCTCTTTAAGGTGATCCTGCCCAACATTAAACCGGCGCTGTTAACCGGCAGCGTCATGGCTTTTGCCCATACCGTAGGGGAGTTTGGCGTAGTTTTGATGATCGGCGGCAGCATCCCGGGGGTAACGCGTACGGCATCGATTGCCATCTTCGGCGAGGTCGAGGCACTCAATTATCCCAACGCTTACTTTTATTCGGGTGTATTGTTTACTATCGCCTTTGTGATCTTGTTTGTCTTGAATGCTTTGAACAAAAAAATCTTCGATGTGACGCCATGATCCGGGTAAAGGCTAAAAAAAATTTAATCAGCGCCGCCGGGCCGATGGCCCTGGAGGTGGATTTTTTAATCGAGGCAAACGATTTGGTGACGATCTTTGGTGCGTCAGGCGCGGGTAAGACGACGATTTTGCGCATGATCGCCGGCTTGACTACACCGGATGAGGGTTTCATCGAGGTGGACGGCCAGGCCTGGTTCGACAGCAAGGCCGGCATTAATAAGCCGGTGCAGGAGCGTTCGATCGGCTTTGTCTTTCAGGATTACAATCTTTTCCCCAACATGACGGTGCGCCAGAATTTAGAATATGCTTTGCACGATAAGCAGAATAAAATGCTTGTCGATGAACTTTTGGAGATGGTGCATTTAACCGAACTGGCCGACCGTAAACCCCATATGCTTTCCGGCGGGCAGAAGCAGCGGGTGGCGCTGATCCGCGCGTTGGCGCGTAAACCAAAAATATTTTTGTTCGATGAGCCGCTCTCGTCGTTGGATATGGAGTTACGGTTAAAATTGCAGGATGAGATCCTGGCCCTTTATAACCGTTTTAAGATCCCGACGATCTTTGTGACCCACGATTTAAGCGAGATTTATAAAATGTCGAGCACGGTCTTGATGTTGGAGCGCGGGCAGATCACCCGTACCGGCAAGCCTGATGAGCTCTTTGGCCAGGAGGCTTTAAGCGGCAAATTTAAATTTGTCGGTACGGTTTTAGAGCTGGTGCAAGATAACTTCCTTTACATCGTAACTATCCAGATCGGCCAAAACTTGACTAAAGTGGTAGCGACTGAAGACGAGGCGGCGGGGCTTAAAATAGGCGACAAAGTGATCGTCGCGGCCAAAGCCTTTAACCCGATTATCTTGAGGGTTTGACAAAAAACATTGGGCATATTACAATCAAACTATGACAGCAAAAGCAAAAGTTGTGGATACGTTACAAAAAGAGATGCCATATTTACGTGACCGCTTTGGTGTGAAAAAGCTTGCCCTTTTTGGTTCAATGGGTAAAAAGTCTCGCGCTTCGGCAAACGATGTGGATATTTTTATCGAATTTATTAAGCCTTTGGGTTTTCAATTTGTTGATTTGGCGACTTATCTGGAAAAGAAACTTGGTAAAAAAACCGATATTCTAACCGTTGAGGGGTTAAGCTCTATTCGTGTGGGTAGGGTTGTGCGTAGTATAAAAGATAATCTTTACTATGTCTAAACGCGGCGATTTTGAACTTCTCAGCGATATCCACGAAGCGGTTAAACGAATTACTTCTTACCTAAAGAATACGACCAGCGAAAAATTTTATAAAGATAACAAAACCCAAGATGCCGTTGTGCGTAATTTGGAGATTATCGGCGAAGCGGCAAAAAATGTTTCTAAGCCCTTAAAAGATAAATACTCCGATATTCCCTGGAAAGAGATGGCCGGGATCCGTGACCGGTTGATTCACCACTATTTTGGCGTTAACCTCGATGTAGTTTGGTCGGTTGCCAAAGAAGACCTTCCTTTGGTTGCAAAAAACATTAAAGTTATTATTGAATCGTTGGAGTAGGGGCCGCTGGCCGCGTGTCATTACGAGCCGAGCTGTTGCGCGGCGTGGTAATCTCAATCCTTCCAAAACATCTTGGCGAGTGATATAATTACACACATCTGCATCGCGAATCTGCAACGTTGTTCGAGGGTGGTGGTAATTCAAATCGAGATTAATATTTATGCAACACATGGAATGGTCGCAAAAATTTAGCGTGGGGGTTAAAGAGTTTGACGATCAGCATAAGCAGCTGATTGCGATGATCAACAAATTGAATCATGCCGCCCGTGAGCGGCGCGCCTTAGAGATACAAAAAAATATTCTTAATGAGATCGTTAACTATGTTAAAACCCACTTTGAGACTGAAGAAAAGTATATGCGCATGTTTAGCTTTCCCGGTTACGACGACCACCGCGCCGAGCACGAAAAATTTATCCAAAAAGCTGTGAGCCTGCAGATGAATTCTGTGGCTTTCGGCTTTGTGCCGACCTTAGAAATAGTGAAGCTGTTAAGGCAGCTTTTGGAGGATCACTTACTGAAAGTGGATATGAATTATGTGGATTTTTTCCATGAGAAAGGGATGAAATGAGGTGGTATTTATGACCGTTAGAGAATATTTAGACAAACGCCGCGTGGCAGCGTATATCGCGCTTTTTGTGGGTTTTGGGATTGTGGGACTGGCGGGGGTATGTGCCGGGTGTTTGCCGGGTTTTATTGTAATTATTGGTATTGTTGTTGGCGTAGGCGGAGCATTATATTTAAACTATGGCCTTAGATGTCCTAAGTGCAATGGCATGGTTGCTTATGCGGTAGCATGGCCAATGGATAAGTTTATTTATATATCGGATAGCATTAAATTGTGTCCATTTTGCGGGGTGAAGATGGATGAGGAGATCGGCGATGGGAAGTAGGGGCGCAGAATCCTGTGCCCGTGTAATGATTGATGTAGGGGTAGGTCACCGTGCCTGCCCGATGGCAAAGATGGCGGAGCCAATCTTTTCCGTTTTCCAGGTCTGAAGTTCCCCCGATTTAATGGACACTTGCAATGACGAGAATAAGGCGGGCGTAAAACCCGCCCCTACAGAAATCACACCCCCGTGATCCCCTTCAGGGATAATTCGACTAGAGATTTTTATTCTAAAAATCTAAGTCTCATTATATAATATTTCAATGAAATTGAGATTGCCACGCCTCAAATGGTTCGACTATGCTCACCACAAATTGTTCGGCTCGCAATGATAGGGCGAAGGAAATATCAGAGTCAATCCGACCTCGCTATTTGTTGTGGTATTACTGGAGGTCGGCCGTTTTCCAGGAGTTCAGTAGGAGATGATATCCGAGCAGCGGGCCATGAGATGGGGGATTTCGTAAGGCGTGCTGTTCGATAGTTAATGAAAGGTGGCAAAATGCAAATGCTGGATCACAATGCTGAGATTGTCATTACAAGATTGCCAGATCATGTCGGGATCATTCCGGATGGAAACAGAAGATGGTCTGAGCAAAATGGAATGCCCAAAGAAAAAGGGTATGAAAAAGGAATTGATCCTGGCCTGATTCTTTTAAAATTATGCCAGCAGACAGGGATTAAGGAGGTCACTTATTATGGGTTTACCACTGATAACACCAAAAGACCTGCTGAACAAAAAAGATCTTTTACGGATGCCTGCATCAAGGCTGTAGAAATACTTTCTGCAGAAGATGCCTCTCTGCTGGTTTTAGGTAATAGCGATTCATCGTCATTTCCGAAAGAATTGATCCCCTTTACTAAACGAAGAACTTTTGGAAAAGGGGGGATCAAGGTAAATTTTTTAGTAAATTATGGATGGGAATGGGACTTGAATTCATTGAAAATGGCTGATTCCGCCCAAAAGAACATTATTAATCATATAAAGTCCGCAGAAGTTTCTAGAATTGACCTGATCATTCGGTGGGGAGGGTGCAGAAGATTGAGCGGCTTTTTGCCGGTACAGTCGACTTACGCCGATTTTTATGTGCTCGATGATTATTGGCCAGATTTTAAACCGGAGCACTTTTTCCAAGCTTTAAACTGGTATCAGGAACAAGATGTAACTTTGGGCGGTTGATAGGAAAAGTCGGTTGATCAAAAACCGGGACACATCCCCTCAGGACACATTTCATCGGGCGCAGGATACTGTGCCCCTACATCAAACCATTACGTCCTTTCCCAACTCTCAACCGGCCCCGGTACGCACTTAAATAATGGATTAGGCGGTAATATTTTACGGTCTTCGATTGCGTGGAATTTTTCTTTATTGCGGGTGATGAGTTTACTTTTTAAATGCGTAGTTTCAAAAGTTAACTGCCCGTTGGTAACTTTAATGCAGGGGTGTTTTGCTTTGCCTTTAAGTTTTGCGCGGTTAAATTTATAACCACGCTGCAGGCTTTCGTTGTAGACGGTGTGCAAAAATGCGTTGATCGCCCCTATTGGTTTAGCACAAGCGCGAAAGCGTATAAGTTGTGGGTGGCGAGTGTAACCTTTGGTTTTACTTTCGAGTACTTTGCGGGCTAATAAGGCTTCACGCCAAAGCCCGGTAAGGCCCTGTTTATCTAAATATTTTGGGTGTATTGACCACAAGCGCATAGAAAATATTGTAACACAAGCCTGGCGTGAATGTTCGGTATCGTCACTCTAGCCTTGTTGATAATAGTCAGAAAGAAGGCGAAGCTAGCCGTTACGTTTTAATGCGATAGTTATAAAATAAATTTAATGTGCGTATCAGGAAGATACGCAAGAGGGCTTTAGGTAAATAGGAGGTTTGTATGAAGACACCATGTTTAGGCGAGTTGTTTTGTCACATTGCGCATCACGCTTGGGAGTACCAGGACGAGTTGGGGATGTCGGACGCCGATGTTCAAAAGATCATGGCGTTAAAGATCAAAACCAAGAAAGATCATTTGAAAAACGAAGCTCAGGTCGAATGCTTGAGCTTGGATATCATGGCGGGGATTTGGAGCGAAAAGCCCGATGCCGCCGCGATCAAAAAATTGATCGATGCTAAATTTGAGCTCAAAAGCGCAGGGCTGAAAAGTACGGTTGTCGCGTTTATCGCCCTTAAAAGTATGTTTACCAAGGATCAGATGAAAAAGCTTAAAGAAATATGCAAGCGCCAGCAATGCGGTGGTGAAACGAAAAAAGAAGCGCCTACCTGCCATTGATTTTAGAATAAGTTTAATATGGGGCAGGCATATTGTGCCTGCCCCATTTAACGTACAACCCTCTAACCCCCTCTTTACAAAAGTGGGGGAACCGAGCAGATTACGTTAACCCATTATCTAATCCCAATGTTATAATATCTTCATTGATCCAGGGTTAAAGGCTCTACAGGAAAGGAGAGATAAATGAAAAAACATGTGATCGCCCGATTGTTTATTAAGCGCGATTCGATTGCGGCGTTTATGAGGTTGGCAAATGGCATGATCGAGCAGACCCGTAAAGAGAGTGGATGCATTTTTTACAGTCTTTTTCAGGATGTTAATGATCCCGGTGAATTTTTGTTTTATGAGGAATATGCCGATCAGGCCGCGTTGGAAATCCACCAAAAATCCAAATACCTGGCTGACTTTAGAAAAGCCAATGCGAATATGCATGCGAAGCCTCCGTTGATCGAGGTCGTGTAGGGGGGGGGATTTTATTTTTTCACTTCGCCTTGACAACCGTAACATGGCGTGGTATATTTAGATTGTTCCCAGCATCAACATTGATGCGAGGCAAAAGTGCCCGATAAGCAAAAAAGCTTTTCGGGCTTTTTTATTTTCTGATCGACGCAACAGGGCGCATGTAAGCAACAGTGTAGTTAAAAATTAATTTTCGCAAGGATAGTGAAGTCCTTTTCCGGCCAAGACGGCTGGGGAAGGACTTTTTTTATTTCCGACACCGCCGTCGAACCCCCAGGTTGAAGATGTTTCGTACGTTAATGGTTAAAGGGAGGTAATTATGGCTAAAGAGTTTAGAAAGATCGCGATCTACGGTAAGGGTGGTATCGGGAAATCTACGACTACCCAGAATACCGTGGCCGGGTTGGTCGAGATGGGTAAAAAGGTTATGGTGGTCGGTTGCGACCCCAAGGCCGACTCTACCCGCTTACTATTAGGTGGATTGGCGCAACGCACGGTTTTGGATACTTTGCGCGAAGAGGGTGAGGATGTTGAATTGGATAAGGTGTTAAAGACCGGGTTTTTAAAGACCAGATGTGTGGAGTCCGGCGGCCCTGAGCCGGGAGTCGGTTGCGCGGGGCGCGGCATTATTACTTCAATTAACCTTTTGGAGCAATTAGGCGCTTACGACGATGAGCATCAACTCGATTACGCTTTTTATGATGTTTTAGGTGACGTGGTCTGCGGTGGATTTGCCATGCCGATACGCGAAGGCAAAGCTAAAGAGATCTACATCGTAGTCTCCGGCGAGATGATGGCGATGTATGCGGCGAATAATATCTGCAAAGGTATTGTAAAGTTTGCCGATGCCGGCGGCGTGCGTTTAGGGGGCCTGATCTGTAACAGCCGTAAGGTTGATAACGAGCAATCGATGATCGAAGAATTTGCCAAGCGCCTAGGCACACAAATGATCCACTTTGTGCCGCGCGATAACATGGTTCAGCGTGCGGAGATCAATCGCAAAACGGTGATCGAATACGATCCCAAGCACCCTCAGGCCGATGAGTACCGCACCTTAGCACGTAAGATCGACGCAAACCAGATGTTTGTTATTCCCAAGCCGTTGGCAATCGAAGATCTGGAGAGCTTGTTAATCAATTTTGGTATTGCCAGCTAAATTAAGGAGATCAAATATGTCGCAATACATTTTAGTTCGTTCAATTGTCCGGCCGGAAAAGGTCGATGAGGTAATGGCGGCACTGATGGAAGCCGGGTATCCGGCAGTGACCAAAGTCTCGGTCTTTGGCCGCGGTAAACAGCGTGGGCTTAAAGTCGGAGATATTCACTATGATGAGTTGCCTAAAGAGCTCTTGATCACAGTGGTGCCGGTGGCGGAGAAAGATTTTCTGATCCGCACGATCATGGATGCGGCGCGTACCGGGGAGAAGGGTAATTTCGGCGACGGTAAGATCTTTGTCTCTCCGGTCGATGAGATCTACACCGTCAGCAGCGGAAAAAGGGAAGGAGACCCGGTATGAAAGACATTATGGCGATGATCCGTATCAACAAGATGAATCAGACTAAAAAAGCGCTGTCTGACGCCGGGATATCTTCGATCACTGTAACGGGTAATGTTTTAGGCCGGGGTAAGGGCCATGTCGATTATCGCATCTTAGGCGGCGCTACCGAAGGGCACGAAGAGGCGATCGCGCAATTAGGTAACGGGCCGCGCCTTATCCCTAAGCGCCTTTTGACGATCGTGGTCCCGGACAAACTGGTTTCAACCGTAGTAGAAACGATTATTAAAGTCAACCAGACCGGCAAGCCCGGCGACGGCAAGATCTTTGTTCTGCCCACAAGCGGCGCTTACCGGGTGCGTACGGGGGAAAGCGGGGATAAGATTCTTGATTGAATCCAATACCCCTTAAAGGAGCTACTTATGTCGCATGAAAAACATATCGCAAAAATAGAAAAGATCAAACAGGATATGCTGGCGGCTTATCCGCCCAAAACTGCGCGCAAACGGCAAAAGCAGTTTTTAGTAAATCAAACTAAGCTCGAGCCCAAACAGGAGATGCAGGCCAATGTGCGCACGCTGCCGGGGATCATTACCCAGCGCGGGTGCACCTATGCGGGCTGTAAAGGTGTAGTTTTAGGGCCGACGCGCGACATTTTAAATTTGACGCACGGCCCGATCGGCTGCGGCTTTTATTCGTGGTTGACCCGGCGCAACCAGACCCGGCCGGTAGATGATAAGGACGATAATTTTATGCCTTATTGCTTTTCTACCGACATGCAGGATGAAAATATTATCTTCGGTGGTGAGAAAAAATTGCGTAAAGCCTTAGAGGAGGCTGCCGATATTTTTCACCCGAAGGCGATCGGTGTATTTTCGACCTGCCCGGTGGGGCTGATCGGTGATGATGTCCATGCGGTCTCACGGGAAATAAGCGAAAAGACCGGGATCAATGTTTTCGGTTTCAGTTGCGAAGGTTATAAGGGTGTAAGCCAATCGGCCGGCCACCATATTGCCAACAACCAATTGTTTAAGCATGTTATCGGCAAAGGCAAGTGCTGCAAAGAGGGTAAATTTAAAGTGGCGATGCTGGGTGAATACAATATCGGCGGCGATGCATTTGTATTGGAAGAGTTATTTGACCGTTGCGGCATTACCATCACCGCTACCTTTAGCGGTAACTCGACTTACGAACAATTTGCTTCGGCCCATTTGTCGGATTTAACCGTGGTGATGTGCCACCGGTCGATTAACTATGTTGCGGATATGATCGAGAAAAAATACGGCATTCCCTGGTTTAAGGTAAATTTTATTGGTGCGCAGGCGAGCGCCAAATCCCTGCGCAAGATCGCCGATTATTTTGGCGATGCCGGGCTTAAAGCCAGGGTGGAAGAGGTGATTAAGGAAGAGATGGCGAAGGTGCGTAAAGCGCTGGAAGCGATCAAGCCCAAGGTCGAAGGTAAAACCGTGATGCTCTTTGTCGGCGGCTCGCGCGCCCATCACTACCAGGAGTTGTTTAAAGAGATGGGGATGAAAGTCCTAGCGGCCGGGTATGAATTCGCTCATCGTGATGATTACGAGGGTAGAGACGTTTTGCCGAATGTAAAGGTAGATGCCGATAGCCGTAATATCGAAGAACTTACGGTTGAGCCTGACCCAAAAGAATACCGGCCGCGCAAAAGTGAAAAAGAGATGAAGGCGCTGAAAGAAAATGGGATGCGGTTTAAAGATTATGACGGGATGATGCCGGAGATGGAAGACGGCACGCTGGTTATCGATGATATTAACCATTTCGAGACCGAGCTGATCATCGACAAGTACAAGCCCGATATGTTTTGCGCCGGCGTTAAAGAAAAGTATGTGATCCAGAAGCTGGGCATGCCGTTAAAGCAATTGCACAATTACGATTACGGTGGGCCTTATGCCGGCTTTGAAGGCGCAATTAACTTTTATCGCGATGTCGAGCGCATGCTTAACAGCCGGGTTTGGGGTCATATTCAGCCGCCCTGGAATAAAGGCAAAGCTTTACCGGCGATCTTCGTCGATGTTTCGCAATAAGGAGGGATTATGCTATTAAGACATACAACCAAAGAAATCAAAGAACGGGAGGCGTTAACGATCAATCCCGCGAAAACTTGTCAGCCGGTAGGGGCCATGTATGCGGCGTTGGGGTTCCACAGCTGCATGCCGCATAGCCATGGCTCCCAGGGCTGCTGCGCCTATCACCGCAGCATGCTTACGCGCCACTATAAAGAGCCGGTAATGGCCACAACCAGTTCCTTTACCGAAGGTTCGGCGGTTTTTGGCGGCCAGGCCAATTTACTTTCGGCAGTTGAAAACATTTTTACTTTGTATAAGCCGGATATTATTGCCATACACACTACCTGCCTTTCCGAGACGATCGGCGATGATGTGACGCAGATCTCGGCGAAAGCGACAGATGAGGGTAAAGTTCCGGCGGGTAAACACATTGTCCACGCTAATACGCCAAGCTACATCGGTTCGCATGTCACGGGGTTTGCCAATATGGTTAAGGGGTTTGTAAATTATTTTGCCGCTAAGACCGCTAAAGGTAACGGTAAGATAAATGTTATTCCCGGCTGGGTCGAACCTTCGGATATGCGGGAGGTAAAGCGCATATGTAAAGAAATGAAGGTGGAGACGATTATTTTTCCCGATACCAGCGAAGTGATGGACCGGCCGCAGACCGGTACCTTTGAGATGTACGGCCCCGGCGGTACTACGATCGACGAGATGCGTTCAAGCGGTGACAGTAAAGCTACTTTGTCGATGGGGCATTTTGCTTCATTGCCGGCAGCTGAGGCTTTGGATGCTAAGTGCAAGGTAAAGATCGTCGATCTGGATGTGCCGATCGGGCTTAGTGCAACTGACCGCTTTATCCAGGCGCTAAGCGAAACCGCAGGAGTAGAGGTATCACAATCTATTGAACGTGAACGCGGCCGGCTTGTGGATATTATTACCGATAACGAACAATATTTTTACAACAAACGCGTAGCGGTTTATGGTGATCCGGATAATTTAATTCCCTTTTGCGAATTTTTAGTCGATTTAGGGATGCGCCCGGTCTATGTCGTCACCGGCACGCCGGGAAAATATTTCGATGAGCGCATGGGTAAAGTTTTAAAAGATATCCCCGAGGCGAAATTCAAGCAGGGAGCGCAGGCCGATATGTTTTTAATGCATCAGTGGATTAAAAACGAAAAGGTAGATCTTTTGATCGGTAATACCTGGGGTAAGTACATTGCGCGTGATGAAAATATTCCCTTGATACGTTTTGGTTTCCCGATCATCGACCGGGTAGGGCACTCTTACTTTCCGTCGCTGGGTTACATGGGGGCGATACGTATTTTAGAAAAGATCATGGATGCGCTATTGGACGCCAAAGATCGGGATTGCAAAGAAGAGAATATGGAGCTTGTGCAGTAACAAGAAAAAACTATGGCTGATTTTAAAGTATTAACCGCACGCCAGGGGCAGATCGACGACGCCGGTAATAACGACTTTGTTATGGCCTGCGAACGTCATAGCCTGGCTGGTTCGATCAGCCAGCGAGCTTGCGTTTTTTGTGGTTCAAGGGTCGTGCTTTATCCCATCGCCGATGCCCTGCACCTGATCCACGGGCCAATCGGCTGTGCGGCCTACACCTGGGATATTCGCGGTTCTTTGTCCAGCGGCGAAAACTTACATCGTATGAGTTTTTGCACCGACCTGCAGGAGAAAGATGTAGTTTTCGGCGGTGCGGATAAGCTTTACAAGTCGTTGGTTGAACTGATCGATTATTACAAACCTAAGGCGGCGTTTGTATACTCGACATGTATTGTGGGGTTGATCGGCGACGATATTGAAGCGGTTGCCCGTCGAGTGGAAAAAGAAAAAAGCATTTCGGTCATCCCGGTTTATTCGGAAGGATTTAAAGGTACAAAAAAAGACGGCTACAGCGCGGCATGTGCGGCGTTGGGGCGCCTGGTCGGTACGGGTGAGACTAAAAATATACCTGAGATGAGTATTAATATTTTGGGTGATTTTAACCTGGCCGGAGAAACCTGGATCATCCGGGATTATTACAAAGAGATGGGGATCAATGTTGCGGCAACGATTACCGGCGACGGCAAGGTCGATGAGATACGCGCCTGTCATGGGGCGAGTTTAAATGTGGTGCAGTGTTCGGGTTCGATGAGTTCGCTGGCCAGGATGATGCAGGATAAATACGGTATTCCTTATATACGCGTATCCTATTTTGGTATTGAAGATATGGCTCAGGCTTTATACGATGTGGCTAATCATTTTAATTCGCGTGAAGCATTGGAAAAAGCAAAAGGGATCGTAAAGCGCGAGAGCGATTTGATTATGCCTTACTTGCGCGCTTGCCGCCGCGATCTAACCGGAAAAAAAGCCGCGATTTATGTCGGCGGCGCGTTTAAGGCGTTTTCTCTGGTGCGCGCCTTAAAATTTTTGGGGATGTGCACGATCCTCGCGGGTTGCCAGACCGGCAACAGCCAGGATTACGAACAACTCAAGGCTATCTGCGATCCGGGCACGGTGATCATTGATGATGCTAATGCGCTGGAGCTGGCGAAGTTTGTTAAAGAAAAGGATGCCGATCTGTTGATCGGAGGAGTGAAAGAGCGCCCCATTGCTTATAAATTGGGAGTAGCCTTTTGCGATCATAACCATGAGCGCAAAGAGCCGCTCGCCGGATTTTTGGGGATGAAAAATTTTGCCCGGGAAGTCTATGGTTCGGTGATGAGTCCGGTCTGGAATTTTGTTCCGCGCCGCGCGGGGGTAATAAAAAGGGGGCAGTTATGAGCCACTCTTTTACCGCGACGCGTAATAGTTGCAAACTTTGCATGCCTCTGGGGGCGGTCATGGTGGTTAAGGGTATTGCTTCGGCCATGCCCTTCTTGCACGGTTCCCAGGGCTGCTCGACTTATATCCGGCGCTATATGATCAGCCATTTTCGCGACCCGGTGGATATTGCATCTTCGAATTTCAGTGAATCCAGCGCGGTCTTCGGTGGCGGATCAAATTTATTGACCGGTTTACGTAATATTATTGCCCAATATAATCCAAGGTTGATCGGTATTGCGACCACTTGTCTGGCGGAGACGATCGGTGATGATGTTTCCGGTATATTGCGTACGTTTGAAAAAGAGCTGGGGCCCGATGGCCCGGTGATCGTTCATGTGGCAACACCCAGTTATTCCGGGTCGCATGAAGAAGGTTTTCGCCGGGCGGTGCGCGCGGTAGTCGAAAAGGTAGCGGCAAAAAGTGCCGGCGTGCCGCAGGAAAAGAGGGTCAATGTTTTTCCGGCGATCTTTTCGCCGGATGACCTGCGCTACTTAAAAGATATATTTTTTGATTTTGGTTTACAGGCTGCATTCTTACCGGATTATTCCGACACCTTAGACGGCAAAGCCTGGAGCGAGTATGAGCTGATCCCTAAAGGGGGCATTGGGGTAGACGAGATCCGGAGCTTTCCGGCAGCAAAAGCCTCGATCACCTTTGGCGCGGTTACGGCGCGTATGGGGCTGCTTACCGGTGCGGCTTATTTGAAAGATAGTTTTAATGTTGCGGCGCATTTTATCGCTTCGCCGATCGGTTTAAGGGCAAGCGATGAGATGTTCGATCTGCTGAAAAGTTTGAGCGGAATTGAAACGCCCACGCGTTATAGCGATGAGCGCGGGCGTTTGGTCGATGCTTATGTCGACGGCCATAAATATGTTTACGGTAAAAAAGCAGTTATTTACGGTGAAGAGGACCTGGTCGTCGGCCTTGTATCATTTTTATCGGAGATCGGGATGGTCCCGGTCGTGGCTGCTTCCGGGGGGAAAAGCGGCCTGTTAAAAGAGGAGATCGCCCGGGTAAATCTTTGCGCTCATGAGCCTAAGGTCGCCGATGGCGCAGATTTTGCCTCGATCACCGATCATGCGCGTAAGTTAAAGCCGGATATTATTATCGGCAGCAGCAAGGGGTATTCTCTGGCTAAGGAATTAAAAGTGCCTCTGGTACGGGTCGGGTTTCCGGTACATGACCGCATCGGTGCGGCCAGAATATTAAGTTGTGGTTACAAGGGCGCGCTTAGCCTTTACGACAGCGTGGTCAATGCGCTATTGGATTCGAAACAAAATAGTTCCAGCATCGGTTACGGCTACTTATGAATTGGAGTTTTTTATGAATATGAAAAATATTAAAAATCATCCATGTTTTAACGATGAGGCTAAGGGCAAATTTGCCCGGGTGCATCTGCCGGTAGCGCCTAAGTGTAATATTCAGTGTAATTTCTGCGACCGGCGTTATAACTGTATCAATGAAAGCCGTCCCGGGGTTTCCAGCGTGATTTTGTCGCCCGGTCAGGCTCTAGCTTATTTAGACCGGGTGATGGTAAAGATTCCTGATATTTCGGTTGTGGGTATTGCCGGGCCGGGAGATCCTTTAGCCAACCCCGAAGCGACATTGGCGACATTGCAGCTGGTGAAGGACAAATATCCTAAAACGCTTTTGTGTGTGGCGACCAACGGCCTTAGCCTCCCGGAATATGCCGATCGCTTGGCGGCGCTTGGCGTCAGCCATGTTACAGTCACGGTTAACGCGATCGATGAAAATATCGGCGGTAAGATCTATGCCTGGGTCAGACTGGATAAAAAAATCTATCACGCTAGCGAGGCGTTCAAGGTTTTGCATGCGCGTCAAATCGAGGGGATAAAAAAACTTAAAAGCGTGGGGATGGTGGTAAAAATAAATTCGATCATTATTCCCGGGGTAAATGATCAGCATATTCCACAAGTGGCGAAAAGGTTAAGCGAGCTTGGTGTTGATATTTTTAATGCTATGCCGCTTATTCCCAGCAAAGGTACGGAGTTTGCCGAAATTCCCGAGCCGGACCGGTATATGATCGAACGTGTGCGCTCTGGATGTGAAAAGTATTTACCACAGATGCGCCATTGCAACCGTTGCCGGGCGGATAGCGCCGGGATATTAGGCCATGCGATGAGCCTGGGGGTATTGAGCGACCTTAAAGAGTGCGCGTCCATGGCGCTTAATCCACAGGAGAGTCGCCCGTTTGTTGCCGCCGCCACCCTGGAAGGAGTTTTGGTTAATGAACATTTAGGGCATAGCGAAGAGTTTGCGATTTATGCAAAAGATGATTCCGGCGGCTTCCGGTGCATTGAAACACGTAAAGCTCCGCCGGCCGGCTTAGGTGACACACGCTGGAAAAAGCTGGCCGAGATCCTAAAAGATTGCCGCGCGCTTTTAGTCAGTGCTGCCGGCCAAAAGCCGATCGATATGCTGCGTTCCTGCGGCCTTGAGATCATTGAGATGGATGGTCTTATTGAGCAGGGGCTTGATCATGTTTATGCTAACGCCGATCTTCCCGGCCGCCGCCGCAAGGGTTGCGGCTGCGGTAGCGGGGGTTCGGATAAAAAAGATTGTAATAAGGATGGATGTGCCGATGGATGTACAGGTAGTGGAACCGGCTGCATGTAAGCCTAAAAGGAGTAAATTATGGATAAGCCTAAATATCATATATTTGTATGCGGCAGTTTTCGTGTTAATGGTGAGGCTCAGGGTATTTGCAATAAAAAGGGGGCATTAGGCCTTATCCCATATATTGAGGAAGGGCTGCGCGACCGGGATATTGATGGAACCATGGTTTCGATGACGGGATGTTTAAAAGTGTGCGACCGCGGCCCGGCGATGGTCATTTACCCGAATAATTTCTGGTACGGCCGCGTAGAGAATGAAAGTGTGATCGACGATATACTGGACGCGTTAGAAAGAGGTGAGGCAGCGCAAAAATATTTGATTGCGTAAGGAGTGGGTATGGTATTGGATAAAATTCGATTACAAATTATTGACGGCGACTTATCGCGCGATAGCCACAAGGATGCCCTTGCCAGGCTGGTCGACGCCTATATGCGGGATGAAATGGGCGAACGAAGGCCGCTTAGCGATGAACTGCGAGACAAGATCATTACCGGTTTAAACGAACATCCGGCAGCGTTGATCTTTTTCGCTGATTATTGCGGCGAGATCGTGGGGATGAGCGTTTGCTTTTTGGGATTTTCTACTTTTCATGGCTGCGGGGTGGTTAATATCCACGATCTGATTGTTTTGCCGCAATACCGCAAAAACGGAATTGCGCGGATGCTTTTGGAAGTGGTCGAAAAAAAAGCGCGTTCCCTTGATTGTTGTAAGATCACTTTGGAGGTGCGTGAAGATAACCTTAAGGCGATGGCGCTTTACCGGCAGCGGGGTTTTAGCGCCGGTAAGTATCCGATGTATTTTTGGACGAAGATGCTATGACAGTTCTGGGCAGTTTTCTGGGATCCTGGTTTTATACGAGGCTGGTTTTTAGCTTTACTGGCCTTGCCGTTGGTTCGGCTATATCGGCTCTCCCCTTTATGGTCAATCTGTTAAAGCGGGCTTCCAGGATCTGCCCGGAATACCACCTCGTGAATCGAATGGTCTTGAGTTGATATCGTCGCAGCATGAATTACAATTTACTGGAAAAATATTTCTTAAATTATTATTGACAGAAAAATTTTATCCTATATAATAACCGCAATGTCGAAGCCGACGCGCCTTGGATCACAAACACTTGGCCGTGCTTCAAGAGGCTTAAAAAATAAGTTCTCTAAAATAGAACGAAAAGAAAAAATAATTTTTTTCTTGCATTTAGATTGATTGTGAATATAATGCTAAATAATTATTTAGAAACCCAGGAGGTGCATTTATGGCCAAAGAGAAATTTGTAAGAAATAAACCCCATCTTAACATTGGAACAATCGGTCACGTTGACCACGGTAAGACTACGCTTACTTCAGCCATCACCATGATCTTGGCCACACGCGGTAAGGCCTTGGCGATGAAGTATGAAGATATCGATAAGTCGCCGGAAGAAAGAGAGCGCGGCGTTACGATCAATATTTCGCACGTAGAGTACGAGACCGAGAACCGCCACTACGCGCATATCGATTGCCCCGGCCACGCCGACTATATTAAGAATATGATTACCGGTGCCGCCCAGATGGATGGCGCAATCCTTGTAGTTGCGGCTTCCGACGGCCCGATGCCTCAGACTCGCGAACACATTCTCCTGGCTCACCAGGTAAACGTTCCGGCGATCGTGGTCTTCCTAAATAAGGTCGACATGATGGATGACCCGGAACTTATCGAGTTGGTTGAAGTCGAGGTGCGTGATCTCTTAACGAAGTATGATTTTCCCGGCAAAGATATTCCGATCGTCCGCGGATCTGCCACTAAGGCTTGTGAATGCGGTTGCGGTAAAGATGGCTGCAAAGCCTGCCAGCCGATTTTAGATTTAATGAAAGCAGTCGATGCGCATATTCCGGAACCTAAACGCGATATCGATAAGCCGTTTTTGATGGCGGTTGAAGATGTATTTTCGATTTCCGGACGTGGTACAGTTTTGACTGGTCGTATCGAACGCGGTAAGGTCAAAGTCGGCGAAGAAATCGAAATGGTCGGTATCCATGAAGCTGTCAAGAAGACTGTTGTAACCGGTATTGAAATGTTCAGAAAACTCTTAGATGAAGGCCAGGCCGGTGATAACGTTGGTTTGCTGGTACGTGGTGTTGAAAAGAACGATGCCGAGCGCGGCATGGTTTTATGCAAACCCGGTTCGATCACTCCTCATAAAAAATTCAAAGCTCAGATGTATGCGTTAAAGAAAGAAGAAGGCGGCCGTCATACCCCGTTTTTTACCGGGTATCGCCCGCAATTTTATTTTCGTACAACTGACGTTACCGGTTCTGTTACATTGCCTACCGGCGTCGAAATGGTCATGCCCGGCGACAATATTGCGGTTTCGGTTGAATTGATTCAGCCGGTGGCGATTGAAAAAGAGTTGCGCTTTGCGCTTCGTGAAGGCGGTAAGACCGTAGGCGCAGGAGTTGTTACCGAGATCATTGAATAAAAGGATAAAATGTCGGCATTAAAAATTCGCATTAAGCTAAAAGCATTTGACCATCGTCTTCTCGACCAGTCGTCGCAGGAGATTGTGGAGACTGTGCAGCGTACCGGGGCAAAGATCAACGGTCCGATCCCGCTCCCGACAAAGAAACGCATTTACACGGTAAATAGGTCAACGAACATTGATAAGAAATCGCGCGAGCAGTTTATGCTGGCTGTGCACAAGAGGATAATCGATCTCGACAATCCCTCCGCGAAAACCATTGATGCATTACGTAAGTTGAATCTACCCGCGGGCGTTAGCGTAGAGATCAAACAGGAAGTTTAAACTTAAAGTCCTCTCGGTAAAGTTTAAAACCGTAAGAGGGCTTGTGGTTAAGGTATTGAAATGTTAAAAGAAATTTTTGGTAAAAAAGTTGGGATGACTCAGATCTTCACCGCTGCAGGGAATATGGTGGGGGTTACGTTGGTTGAAGTTGAACCGGTTTGCCTCTTGGAAAAACATGATTATGGTACCAAGAGCGTAGCACGCATCGGCGTATTTTCTGTTGCTGAAAACCGGGTTAACAAGGTAAGCAAGCCGGTTGCGGGTTATTTTAAGAAGATGGGTGTAAAACCCTATAAGCATATTCGTGAAGTGTCGATCGAGAAGGGCGCAGACCTTTCATTTTTAAACGCTGCGGCGCCCAAGGATGGAGAAGAGAAGAAAGAAACGCCTAGCCGTGAGGTTGGTGTCGAGATATTTAAGGAAGGCGAGTTGGTGCATGTACGCGCGAAGACTAAGGGCCGCGGATTTGCCGGTGGTATGAAGCGCCACGGTTGGTCGGGTCAGCCGGCATCGCATGGCCATATGACTCATCGCCGGATCGGTTCGGCTGGTTCGAATACATATCCCGGACGTTCGTTACGCGGCTTAAGGATGCCTGGCCATATGGGCGATAAGCCTTTAACGGTCCGTAATCTAAAGATCGCTAAGGTTGATATTGACAAACACCTTTTATTTCTTGAGGGTTCGGTACCCGGAGCAAGAGGTAGTTTTGTGAGGATAAAGAAAGCATAATATGACAGCTAAAGCAAAAAAAATCAAAAGTAACAAGACGCAAACATTAGAATTGAGCGTTTTGTCGACCGATGGCAAGCAAGTGGAGACGATCAACCTCGACGCACAGGTTTTTGACGGTAAGGTCAACCATGCGGTTATGCACCAAGCTGTGGTTGCGTACCTGGCTAACCAGAGAAAAGGTTTGGCTAACACCAAGACTCGCGGCGAAGTATCCGGCGGCGGCAGAAAGCCGTGGAAGCAAAAAGGTACGGGACGTGCCCGTGCCGGGTCGAGTCGTTCGCCAATATGGAAGGGCGGCGGTGTAAGCTTTGGCCCTAAGCCGCACTCATTCCATAAGGATTTTCCTAAGAAGATGAGGGCTTTAGCCTTAAAGAGCGCTTTGAATGCAAAGTTGAATGATAGTGAGATCTCGGTTGTCGATTCTTTTAAAATGGCTTCGCATAAGACGAGAGATTTTGCCGCGATCATGGAAAACTTGAAGCTTACCGGCGTTAAATTTGTTCTAGTCGTCAACGGCCTGGATAGCAATATTAAATTAGCAACACGTAATATTCCTAAGGTAGCGATACAGGAAGCAAATAATCTGACGACCTATGAAGCATTAAATTGCAAGCGTATTGTTTTTTCCAAGGATGCGTTAAAGTCGGTAGAGGATAGGATTAAAAAGGGTTTAGCATGAATAGCTTATATTCAGTAATTAAAGGGCCTCTGGTCACCGAAAAGTCAGCAAAAGGCACGATGCACCGAAAGTATGCTTTCTGGGTAGCTAAAAACGCCAACAAAGTACAGATCCGCCAAGCCTTAGAATTTATTTACAAGATCAAGGTTCAGCACGTGGCTTCTGCCATTATCAAGGGAAAATTTAAACGCGTGAAGGCAAATCAACCCGGCCGCACTTTAGATTGGAAAAAGGCGATTGTGACGTTGAAGCCAGGCCACGAGATAAAATTTACATAATATGGGTATTAAGAAATTTAGACCAATACTTCCCGGATTACGTTTTAAGGCGATTGCGGATTTTGTCGAGCTGACAACGGATAAGCCGAAAAAGTCCCTTTGCACAAGCTTGCGCCGTAGCGGCGGCCGTAATAATCGCGGGCGCATTACCGTACGCAGGATCGGCGGCGGACATAAGAAAAGATACCGCATGATCGATTTTAAGCGCGACAAATTTGACGTTGTTGGTATCGTTAAGACCGTAGAGTATGATCCGAACCGCACCAGCCGTATTGCGCTGATCGAATACCCGGATCAGGAGTTTCGTTATATTATTTGGCCGGATAAGCTTGCTGTTGGTGATAAGGTCGTTAGCGCGTTAGATTCACAGGTGGATATTAAGCCCGGTAACAGCATGCAATTAAAGCATATTCCTTTGGGTACTTTGATCCATAATATCGAACTTAATCCCGGTTGTGGCGCAGCATTTATTCGCAGCGCTGGAACTTGGGCACAGTTGATGGCGAGAGAAAAAGGTTTGGCGCAATTACGTATGCCTAGCGGCGAAATGCGCATGGTAAAAGAAAATTGCCGCGCGACTGTCGGCCAGATCGGTTTAATTGAACACAATTCGTTCGTGCACGGTAAAGCCGGCCGAGTACGTTGGTTAGGCAAGCGCCCGCGCGTGCGTGGCGGTGCGATGAACCCGGTCGATCACCCGCATGGTGGTGGTGAAGGCAAAGCCGGTCAGGGTAATCCTCATCCGGTTACTCCATGGGGTAAGCCCACTAAAGGTGGTAAGACCAGGCGTCCTAAACATATGAGCAATCAGTTCATAATCTCAAGAAGGAAGGGTGTAAGATGAGCCGTTCGTTAAGTAAAGGCCCCTTTGTATCAGATAAGTTGTTAAAGAAGCTCTCTAAGGCCAAGGCTTCGAGCGATCGTAAGCCGATCAAGACCTGGTCGAGAGCGTCAGTGGTTACGCCGGAATTTATCGGTTTTACGTTTGCCGTGCATGACGGTAAAAAACACGTTCCGGTTTTTATTACGGAAGCGATGGTTGGCCATCGCTTAGGCGAATTCGCGCCGACAAGGATTTTCCGTCAACACGGTGGTATCAAAACTAAAAAAGCAGTAGCGAAGAAATAATATGGTAGCAAAAGCAGAAGCAAAATATTTACGTATCTCTCCCCGCAAGATGGGTTTAGTGATCGACCTTATCCGTGGAGTAAAAATGGGCAAGGCATTCGATGTCCTGTCTTTTACTAACCATAAGGGTGCACCGCTGGTCGCGAAACTTTTAAAATCCGCGATCGATAACGCTAAGGCCAAAGGTTACAATCAGGATGGTTTATTTATTTCCCGGATCGTTTCTAATGCCGGGCCGGTAATGAAACGCTTTCGCGCGGCTTCGATGGGGCGCGCGGTTACAGTTAGAAAAAGAACGACTCACGTGGTGATTGAGCTCGATTCTTCAGAAAAGATCATCGAGAACGTAAAGGTGAAATGAGGTAAATCAAGATGGGTCAAAAAGTACATCCTTATATCATGCGGATCGGATTCGGGCGGACCTGGCACTCCAGATGGTTTGCTGGCAAGCGCACAGAGTTTGCGGATTTCCTTGAGGAAGATTTTAAGATACGTGAAATGGTTCAAAGCAGTTATCCGCTTGGTTCTATTTCCGAGGTGATTATCGAGCGCGTTTCGTCCACTTTGATCAAGATCAAGATACGCACTTCGCGCCCCGGTGTGATCATCGGCCGTCGCGGCCAGGATATTGAAAAGATCAAGCGTGAGATCGGAAATATTGCCAAAAAAGAAGTTGCGATCGATGTTTTAGAAGTCACCGATCCTTCGGTCGACGCGCAATTGGTTGCAGACCAGATCGCGTTTCAGATCATTCGCCGCGTTAATTTTCGCCGCGCGATGAAGAAGTCCTTACAGCAGGCATCGGCGACCGGTTGCGAAGGGATGAAAGTACGATGCTCAGGCCGTTTGGGCGGGGCAGAAATCGCCCGCCGTGAGACTTATAAATACGGCAAAGTCCCGCTGCAGACCTTTCGCGCGGATATTGATTTTGGTTATTCAACTGCCAAGACTACCTATGGTACGATCGGCGTTAAAGTGTGGATCTATAAGGGTGAGAAAAATCTGGGTGCGTATTTGGTCAGGGATATGCAAGCGCCTCAGGAAAATCACCAACAACAACAGCAGCAACAAAATTAAACTATGTTTATACCATCACGTGTAAAATTCAGAAAAATGCAGCGGCGTAAACGCCGTGGAGTCGCGGTAGCCGGGTCAACAGTCTCTTTTGGCGATTTCGCGCTTAAGTCACTGGAGAATGCCTGGTTTACCAACAAACAGCTGGAGACATGCCGCGTTATCTTGGCTCGCCGGTTACGGCGTGGTGGCAAGATGTGGATAAGAGTCTTCCCGGATAAGTCGATCACCAAGAAGCCGGCGGAAGTACGTATGGGTAAAGGCAAAGGCGATGTGGATTGCTGGGTTGCTGTAGTGAAGAGGGGGCTGGTATTGATTGAATTAGGTGGTATCCCCGAAGATTATGCCCGTGCGTCGTTTCGCTTGGTTGCATATAAATTACCCTTTAAGACATGTTTCGTAGCGAGGAAAAAGTAATATGAAATATAAAGAAGTAAGCGATTTGACGAAAGACGAATTAAAAGAAAAGTTAAGCACATTGCACAAGCAGTTAATGGAGCTTGAATTAAAGCGTAAAACCGGCATTGAAAAGCCGCATACGTTTAAACAGACTAAGCGCGATATCGCGCGGGTCATGACGGCGCTGGGCGTTAAGTAATAAAAGGTAAATTATGCAAGAAGTAAAGCACGGTAAAGCAAAAGTATTAGAAGGTACAGTCTTATCCGCCAAGATGAATAAGACGGTCGTAGTCTCGGTGGTCAGTAAATCGTCGCACGGCTTATATAAGAAGCAGATCATTCATCGCAAGAAATACAAAGTGCACGATGAAACGGCTAAGGCAAAGATCGGTGACCGGGTAAAGATCATTGCTTGCCGGCCGATATCGAAAGAAAAGCGCTTTACACTTTTAGAAATCGTAAAATAAGAGGTTTATTATGTTGCAGGTACGTTCAAGATTAGATGTGGCAGACAATTCCGGCGCTAAAGAGGTCGGGTTGATCGGTGTGATCGGCAAGAAGAATAAGCTTCATGCCGATATCGGCGATGTTATTACCGCTTCGACCAAGGACGTAATTGCTAACGGCCCGATCAAGAAGGGCGAAGTCGTAAGGGCTGTGGTCGTGCGTACCCATGATCCGATCCACCGCAAGGACGGTCTTACGATAAAATTTGATACTAACGCGTGCGTGATCATTGATAAGCAGGGTAATCCGCGCGCAACCCGCGTATTCGGGCCGGTTGCCCGCGAATTGCGCGATACTTACGGAAAAATACTTTCTCTGGCACCCGAGGTTATCTAAGGAATAGAATATGAGCTTAAAATTAAAAAAAGGCGATAAGGTCGAAGTGATGAAGGGTAAAGATAAGGGGAAAAGCGGCAAGATCTTGATGATCGCTGCCGAAGGCATGCGCGCGATGGTCGAGGGTTTAAATATTTCCAAGAAGCACAAGAAGCGCCGTTCTGAAAAAGAAACGAGCGGTATCAAGGAGATCCCGTCGGCGATTTCGATTGCGAACCTGGCTTTATTTTGTACCCATTGTAACAAGGGTGTACGTTATGGCGTTAAAGTAATGGACGATAAAACCAAAATCAGGGTTTGCAAAAAATGCAAACAACCAATATCATGAGCACTGAACCAAAATACACACCACGTTTTCTTGAAGAGTATCGGAATAATGTTATTCCTAAGATGAAAGAGAAGTTTGGCTATACCAATCTTCTGGCGATCCCGCGTTTGAATAAAATCGTTATCAACATGGGTATCGGCGAAGCGATCAATGATCCGAAGCTTGCCGAAGCCGCAGCGGTAGACCTTGGCGTGATCACCGGGCAAAAGGCAAAAATGTGCCGCGCCAAGAAGGCGGTATCGAATTTTAAATTGCGTAAAGGGCTTGTGATCGGTTGCTGCGTGACAATGCGCGGCGCAAGGATGTATGAGTTTTTTGACCGTTTGATTACCGTGGCGATCCCGCGTATCCGCGATTTTCGCGGGTTTTCGGCACACTCTTTTGACGGCAGCGGTAATTATAATTTCGGTTTACTTGAGCAGAATGTTTTTCCGGAGATCACTTCCGATAAAATAACACGTACACAGGGGATGAATATTACCATACAGACAACCGCTAAAACCGACGAAGAAGGCAAAGAGCTTTTACGTTTGTTTGGGTTTCCTTTCAGGAGATAATAAATGGCAACAACCGCAAAGATCGAAAAGTGGAAAAGAGAGCGTACTAAACCGAAATTTTCAACGCGTAAGCGTAACCGTTGCCGCCGCTGTGGAAGGCCGCGTGGTTATATCCGTGATTTTGAACTTTGCCGTATTTGCTTTCGTCAATTGGCGTGGCAGGGGATGATCCCGGGTGTTGTTAAGGCAAGCTGGTAATATAAGGAAGAGGAGCAAATGAGCCGTACAGATTTAACAAGTGATGCGTTTACCGTAATACGAAATGCCATAATGATCAAAGAGGAAGAGGTGATGATACCTTTTTCCAACTTACTGACCAAAATTCTGGATATTTTAAAGCGCGAAAATTATATCGAGAATTATAAGGTTGTCGATGGCGAGAGCTATAAGCAGATCAAGGTATATTTACGTTACAATGGCAAAAAATGTGCGATTTCTAAGATTAAGAAAGTATCGACGCCTGGAAGAAGGGTTTACGCTTCGCGTAAAGAAGTTAATTCGGTCTTACGCGGTTATGGTATCGCGATTATAACTACTTCCAGCGGCATCTTCAGCGATCGCGAAGCTCGGGATAAGGGTTTAGGCGGCGAAGTAGTAGGGATGGTGTGGTAATATGTCAAGGATAGGTAAAGAACCGGTGAAGATACCAAAGGGCGTTAAGGTCCAGCTTACAGGAAACAAACTGCTTGTTGAGGGCCCTAAGGGTAAGTTAAATTTAGAAATATCGCCGCTTATGACAATTGAGGTTTCAGCTGATGCAGTTAAGGTCAAGCGTGCTAATGATGAGAAGCCGACCCGTAGCTTGCATGGTACGGTGCGTGCGCACATTAACAATATGGTTACCGGCGTAACGCAAGGGTTTAAGAAAGAGTTGGATATTATCGGCGTCGGTTTTAAGGCGCAGATGAAGGGCAAGAATTTAGCCTTGAATGTTGGTTTTACCCATCCCGTCGAGATGCCGGTTCCGGAAGGCCTGAAGGTCTCGGCGCCGATCTTGACCCATATTGTGGTTGAAGGTTGTGACCGGTATATGGTGGGGCAATTTACGGCGAATGTCCGTGCGGTATTGCCGCCTGAGCCTTATAAAGGTAAAGGTATTCGTTATACCGGTGAAGAGGTCAGGAAGAAACTCGGTAAGGCTTTAGCTAAATAATTTAAGGAGCATTTAAAGTGAAGACGATAGAAAGAGCACGGCGCCATGAAAGGATTGCAAAGAGTTTGCGGGGTACAACGGATCGGCCCAGGCTGGTGGTATTTCGTAGCTTGAAACATATTTACGCCCAGATCATTGACGATACAACCGGTAAAGTCTTGGTCCAGGTGACGAGTGTGGGTAAGAAATTTAAATCAGAAAATACGAAAACCGGCAATAAAGATGCGGCAGCAAAGATCGGTAAAACGGTCGCCGAGATGGCCAAGGCCAAAGGTATTAAAAAAGTCTGCTTTGACCGCGCCGGATATAAATTCCACGGCAGGATAAAAGCCTTATCCGATAGTGCGCGGGAAGGAGGATTGGAGTTCTAATGGCCGACAATTACAGAAAACCAAATTCAGATTCTAGGGGCGATGGCCTTATCGAGAAGGTGATTTTTATCAACCGTGTTACGAAGGTCACTAAGGGTGGCAAGAACATGGGTTTTTCCGCCCTAGTCGTGGTCGGTGACGGCAAGGAAAAAGCCGGGTTTGCTCTGGGTAAAGCTAATGAGGTTGCCGATGCGATCCGCAAGGGCGTTGCCAAGGCCAGAAAGGCGATGATCAAGATCACCAAGAAAGACAATACTATTCCCCACGAGATCGTGGGAGAATATGGTGCGGTAGATATTCTGCTGAAACCGGCGTTACCTGGCACCGGCGTTATTGCTTCAAGCCCGGTGCGTGCGATTTGTGAATGTTCAGGTATCAAAGACATTCTGACAAAAAATATTAAGAAATCAAGCAATCCGATCAATGTGGTCAAGGCCACCTTCGAAGGATTAAAAAATCTGAAAGGCTGATTATGGATATATCTAAGATTAAAGTTGCAACAAAGGCTCAAACCCCTAAGAGATTAGGCAGGGGGTCAGGTTCAGGCTGGGGTAAAACTTCCGGCCGTGGTAATAAGGGTGGTGGTTCGCGTTCTGGAAAAGTTCTTCCCTATGTGGGTTTTATGGGCGGCAACATTCCTTATGCGCGTAAATTACCGAAGCGTGGTTTTAATTCTCAGGATCCGGTGATTTACCAGATCGTGAACCTTAACTCAATCGAGATAAAGCTTAAAACCGCGGCGACAGTCGATCCAGCAGCATTAGAAAAAGCCGGGTTGATCAAGCATGCGGCAAAGCCGGTTAAAATTTTAGGCAAGATCCATAAGGATTTTACCGTCAAGGCCATTTTCACGGCGGATGTGTTTTCAGCCGGAGCGATCAAGGCGATCGAAAAAGCTGGTGGTAAAACCGAAGTGCGAAAGGCCGCTTAATAAAGTATGTTTTCTGTCTCGGCATTAGCTAATATTTTTAAGATCGCAGACCTGCGTAAGAAGGTGATGATCACCCTTGCGCTGATGTTTGTCTATCGTATTGGCTGTTTTGTGCCGACGCCGGGGGTTGATACGTTTGCTCTTTCGCAATTTTTTGCCCGCATTGCCCAGGCACAAGCATCATCTTTGTTGGGCATGATGAATCTTTTTACCGGTGGTGCGTTAACACGTTTAAGTATTTTTGCCTTGGGTGTCATGCCGTATATCTCGGCATCGATCATTATGCAACTTTTAACGGCGGTTATCCCGGCTTTGGAGAAGATCGCGAAAGAGGGTAAGGCTGGTTACGAGAAGATCAACCAATATACGCGTTATCTTACATTTTTTTTATGCATAATGGAAGGTTTGTTTTTATCCTTATGGTTGGAGAATCCGGCCAGTTTCGAGAATATTACCATTGTTCCTGATCCGGGTTGGGCGTTTCGCATTACTACTATCCTTACCCTTGGGTGCGGTACGATTTTTGTGATGTGGTTGGGTGAGCAGATCCAAGAGCGCGGCATTGGTAACGGTGTGTCGCTTTTGATCGCTACCGGCATTATTTCCCGTATTCCTTCGGCTTTTGGTCAATTATGGGAATTGTGGTCACCATTTGATTCGACGAAACGCCAGATCCAGAGTCCGGTGATCATTATGTTGGTTCTTTTGTGGATCGCGGTGATCATGGGGGTAATTCTGTTTAGTCAGGCACAGCGCAGGCTCCCGGTGCAATATGGCCGGCGTGTCGTTGGCCGTAAAGTTTATGGCGGACAGAGCACATATTTGCCGATTAAAGTCGATATGGCCGGCGTTATTGCGATCATTTTTGCTCAGAGTGTAATGATGTTTCCGGCGACGATTGCTACCTTTATGCCGAAACTTCCGGCGTTTATGGGTTGGATCCAGACCATGCTTCAGGAACGTAATGTCTGGTATAGCATTGCTATGGTTGTTCTTTTATTTTTCTTTATGTACTTTTATACGGCGTTAGTATTTAATCCCTTGGAGATCTCGAATAATTTAAAGCGTTACGGCGGTTTTATTCCTGGTATTCGTCCGGGCCGTCCCACCGCAGAATATTTGGATTACGTCGCAACGCGCATTGTATTTGTCGGTGCGGCATATATTTGTTTTATCGCGATTTTTCCTACGTTGATCATGCATCTTTTTAACGTGCCATCGTATTCGATCGCATCATTTTTCGGCGGCACAACGATTTTGATCATGGTGGGTGTTGTTTTGGATACAATGAAACAGATCGAAGGGCAACTTACGGTGCGTCATTATGAAGGTTTCATGAAGGACGGCGCCTTGAAAGGAAGAAGATGAAAAATATAGTATTGTTCGGTGCTCCGGGTTCTGGTAAAGGTACGCAAGCGCCTGATTTAGCTTTAAAATTTGGTGTTCCTATCGTTTCTTTGGGCGATATTTTACGCAAAGAAGTAAAAGAAGGCTCTAAGCTTGGCGAAGAGGTAAAAGGCTATATGGAAAAAGGCCTTTTGGTACCGGATGAGCTTGTTTCGCGAGTGATTGAAAACAATTTGAGCGATAAGGGTTTTATCCTTGACGGTTACCCGCGTAATTTAGCGCAAGCTCAAAAGCTTGACGCGATCTTAGCGGCAAAAAAAGTCGCAATCGACGCTTTTATTTATTTTGAGATCGATGAGGCGACTATGGTCGCGCGTCTTTCCAACCGCCGGGTATGCAAGAAGTGCAATGCGCTATATCATTTGGTGAATATGCCGCCGAAAAAAGGCGGTGTATGCGATAAGTGCGAAGGCGAACTTTATCAGCGTAAAGACGATAACGCCGAAACAATAAAAAAACGCGGCGAAGTATTTACCAAAGAGGCTCAGGCGATATTAGGTTTTTATACGAAGAAGAAGAAACTAATAAAGATCGACGCCCGCGGTAATAAAGAACAGGTATTTGACAGGATTAAAAAGGCGCTGTAAATGAGTAGCCGCCTGGGCGAGGCAGAGCTTGCGGCAATGCAAAAAGCCGGTAAGGTGGCCTCAGGGATACTGAGTGATTTAGGCGGGTTTATTAAACCGCAGATCTCGACTAAAGATATCGAAAAGTTTTTTGAAAATGCGTTAGGTGAACATGACGGGATGAGCGCGGCCTTTAAGGGGTATAGCGGTTTTCCTGCGGCGGTGTGCGTATCGCTAAACGACGAAGTCATCCATGGTATACCATCCGAGGCGCGGATCGTCAAAGATGGCGATTTAGTCAGTGTTGATCTAGGGATAAAATATAAAGGCGTTTATGTTGACACTGCCTATACTTATATGGTGGGCAATGTTAGTGATTTGGCGCGTAAGTTGTGTAAAGTGACGCAAGAAGCTCTTTGGGAAGGAATCAATAAAGCATTGCCGGGTTTACGGACCGGTGATATCGGTAGTGCGGTGCAAGGCTTGGCTGAGAAGAATGGATTTTCTGTAGTGCGCCAATTTGTGGGGCATGGTATCGGCAGGAATTTGCATTTAGCGCCGGAAGTACCGAATTTCGGTAAGAAGAATATTGGTTTTCAATTTAAAGAAAATATTGCTTTGGCGATCGAGCCGATGGTTGCTGCGGGCGGTTACGAAGTGGTGATCGATAGTGATGGTTGGACCGCCAGGACAAAAGATGGTTCGCTTTCGGCGCATTACGAACATACGGTGGTTGTAACGAAAAACGGGCCGTTGGTAATAACGGGATAATATGGCTAAAGAAGAATTAATCGAGGTTGAGGGTGAGATCGTTGAGACGTTGCCTAATGCGATGTTTCGGGTTAAACTGGAAAACGGCCACTTAGTTTTAGCTCATGTTGCCGGTAAAATGCGTATGCATTTTATCCGGATATTACCCGGCGATAAAGTAAAATTGGAATTGTCGCCTTACGATTTAACGCGTGGGCGTATCACATACAGGCAAAAGTAACCCCGTAAAGTGCGGGGCCATGAGGGAATATTATGAAAGTAAGAGCTTCGGTAAAAAAAATATGCGAACATTGTAAGATCGTGCGCCGCTGCGGTGTCGTGCGTGTCATTTGCAAAAACGTAAAGCATAAGCAGAGACAAGGCTGAAATAATTCAAAATGCAAAAGGCAAAAGTAAAAAGTATTGGAAAAGCTGGTATACCGACGAACAGTATTAGGAGGCAAGAATGGCAAGAATTTTAGGTGTTGATCTTCCCAAAAATAAAAAAGTGCGTATTGCTTTACAATACATATACGGTATCGGGCCGTTTGTAGCCGATAGGATGATCACGACGATCGGTTTAGACGGCGAAAAGCGCACCCAGGATCTGACAGATGAAGATGTTTCTAAGATCGTTATCTATATTCAAAATAATTTTAAAGTAGAGGGCGAATTGCGCCGTGAAGTCCAGCAGAATATACGCCGGTTGATCGATATCGGTTCGTATCGCGGTTCGCGCCATAAAAAAGGTTTGCCTACGAGAGGGCAGCGTACAAAGTGTAACGCGCGCACGCGTAAAGGGCCGCGTCCACGTGTCGGCGGCGTAAAACCGAATAAATAAAAGAGGAGAATATGGCTACTACGACTACAACGACTAATACCAAGAGGCGCGAAAAAAAGAAGAAGATAGTATTGACTTCTAATGCGGGCTTAGTCCACATCCTGGCAACATTCAATAATACTATCATCACGATTACCGATATGCAGGGTAATGCTTTGACATGGGCTTCAGCCGGCACCTGCGGATTTAAGGGTACGAAAAAATCTACTCCTTATGCGGCCCAGATCGCTTCGTTAGAGGCGGCAAAGCGAGCCAGAGATATTGGTATTGTTTATGTAGATGTATTTGTAAAAGGCCCGGGGCCGGGCAGAGAATCGGCGATTCGTTCACTTCAGTCGGCTGGCCTTAATGTAAGGCGGGTGAAAGATGTTACGCCGGCTCCGCACAATGGTTGCCGTCCGAAAAAGAAAAGACGCGTATAAAAAAAAGGCGAGGTAATAAATGGCCAGATATACTCAAGCAAGATGTAGGTTGTGCCGCCGCGAAGGGGCGAAATTGTTTTTAAAAGGTAACCGCTGTGTTACCGAAAAATGTGCCTTTCAAAAGCGCACTAACCCTCCGGGTATGCATGCGCGCCCGATGGGTAAGGCATCGAACTATTCGATGCAGTTACGCGAAAAGCAGAAAACAAAACGTATTTATGGAATGCTCGAAAAACAATTCCGCCGGTTTTTCCGTACGGCATCTAAGGCTAAGGGCGTTACCGGTAGAAAATTGATCGAGCTTTTAGAGCGGCGCATGGATAATGTGCTTTATCGTACCTTGTTTGCCGATTCGCGTCAGCAGGCGAGACAGCTCGTCGGGCATGGTTTAGTCTACGTCAATGGCAAACGCATAAATGTTCCTTCGGCCTGGATTGAAGAGGGCGATACTCTTGAGTTAAAGGGAAGTGAGAAGATGATCGCAATCGTTAAAGAGGCGGTAAAGGCCGCAGCGAAGGACAGAAGCATTCCGACTTGGCTTGATACTGATGGTGAAAACTTAAAGGCAAAGGTAATACGCCTTCCAATGAAGGAAGACTTAGTGCTGCCGATCAATGAGCAGCTGATTATCGAACTTTATTCGAAATAATTGCGACCGCCGGGCTTATTGCCGGCGTATTTTAAAGGAGGTATCGAGATGGGAATAACATGGAGAGATTTTCAGTTTCCTAAGAGAGTTTCGGCGGAGCAGGAAACTTATACTCCGACTTTTGGCCGGTTTGTGGCCGAACCGTTGGAAAGAGGTTATGGTGTTACGCTGGGTAATATTTTTCGTCGTGTATTGCTTTCTTCGATCGAAGGTACGGCGGTTACTTCGATCAAGATCGACGGTGTCTCTCACGAATTTTCTACGATTGAAGGCGTGCAGGAAGATGTTACCGAAATTATCATGAATATCAAGAATCTTGTTTTGCGCTCATATTCAAAATCGCCTAAGACGGTTACGATCAAAGAGTCGGGGCAAAAAGAAGTACGCGCGCGTGATATTATAACTGACGAGAGCGTTGAGATCATTAATCCGGATCTTTTGATCGCTACCCTGACTTCAAAAAGCTCTAAGCTGAATATCGAGATGGAAGTCGGCCGCGGCCGTGGTTTTGTGCCGGCAGAAGGCAATAAGCGCGAAGATATGCCGTTAGGCGTTGTTGCGATAGACTCGATCTTTAGCCCGGTGAAAAAAGTGTCATACAAGGTTGAAAGCACTCGCGTAGGCAAGCGCACTGACTATGATAAGTTGATCATTGATGTCCATACTAATGCGTCGATCGAGCCGAAAGAGGCTTTGATCTATGGCGCAAAAGTTTTGAGCAAGCACCTTGAATTATTCTTTACCTTGGGCGAATTACCGGAAGAAGATAAAGAAGAGTTGACCGCAGAAGAGGCAGCGCTTTACGAGAAGCTGCGTATTCCGATCTCTGAACTTGAATTGTCGGTAAGAAGTGCCAATTGCTTACGCGAAGCAAACATCAAGATCCTTGCCGACTTAGTCGACAAGACTGAAGCGGAGATGCTCTCATACCGCAATTTTGGTAAGAAATCCTTGACCGAGGTTACGGTTTTACTTAAAACCATGGGCCTTACCCTGGGGATCAAGATCGATCGTAAAAAATTAGAAATGCTGTAAACAGAAGGATAGAAGATGAGACATAGATTAAAAAGTGAAAAATTTTCCCGTTCCGAGGGCCAGGTGCGCGGTTTGAAAAAATCGCTATTACGGGCCATTCTTATTGAAGAAAGCATCAAGACTACTCACGAGAAGGCAAAAGGGTTGACGATCTGGGTGGCGAAATTGATCACGCGGGCCAAGGTCGATAATTTGCATAACCGTCGGCTGGCTTACAGCGAGCTCGATAGCCACACCTTAGTCAAACGTTTGTTTGAAGAGATCGCGCCGCGTTTTAAGGATATTCCCGGTGGTTACACCCGGATGTTCGATATCGGTTGGCGTAAAGGCGATTGCGCAAAACTTTCTCTTATTGAATTGACTAAGCTTGCCGAGAAGCCAAAGCCAATTGCGGCTAAGGCAGGAAAAAAAGGCGAAGACAAGAAGGAAGCGAAGGGCGAAGCTAAGCCGGCTGCCGTAAAAAAAGAAAGTAAAAAAATTGGCGACGGAGTTAAGAAGCTTTTAGGTAAAAAAGAGAAGAAAGAAAAAGCTTAAGGAAGGGCCGTAAGATGATCAATCCGCAGGTCAGCGCCCTTAAAGGTTCAAGTACACTCAAATTAACCGCCCTTACCAAGAAGCTCAAGGCTGAAGGTAAGGACGTCGTTAATTTTACTGCCGGCGAGCCGGATTTTGACACACCGGATTTTATTAAGAAAGCCGCCAAGGAGGCGATCGACCAGGGTTTTACCAAGTATACCCCATCGGCCGGCGCTTTAGAGCTACGCGAAGCAATTGCTAAAAAGCTAAAAGAAGATAACAACCTCGCCTATACCGCCAACGATATTATCGTTGCCTGCGGTGCTAAATATGCCATTTATATTGCGATGCTTACCGCTTTAGGCCAGGATAGCGAGGTGATATTGCCGGTACCTTATTGGGTCAGCTACCCGGAGATGATCGCTTTATGCCATGGCAAAGTTAAGTTACTACCGACGCGCAAAGAAGAGGGCTTTAAGATCAACCTTAAAGAGTTAGAAAGAGCCATTACACCTCAAACGCGTATGCTGGTGATGAACTATCCCGGTAACCCCACGGGAGCGACTTACACTAAAGAGGAGCTTCTCTCTATCGCGGCTCTCGCTATAAAGCACAAATTCTATGTCTTAAGTGACGAGATCTACGAAAAGCTGATCTATGATGGTTTAAAGCATGTTAGCTTTGGATCGCTACCCGATGCACATAAGATAACTTTAACGGTCAATGGTTTCTCTAAATCATCCGCGATGACCGGTTGGCGTTTAGGTTACCTGGCCGGCCCAACCGAATTTATGGCACAAGCCTCAAAGGTTGCGGACCATACGACCTCCTGTGCTTCTTCGATTTCGCAGAAAGCGGGTTTAGCCGCCCTTACCGACAAGAGTTGGCAGGAAACAATGCGTAAGGAGTTTGAGAAGCGAAGAGACCTTTTATTCAAAGGTTTATCATCCTGCGGCGACAAACTGGTCCCGTTCAGGCCGCAAGGGGCGTTCTATATGTTTTGCGATATTACGAAGACCGGCCTTAAATCCAGTGAATTTTGCGCACAACTTTTAGAGAAACAATTGGTTTCTTGCATACCTGCGGATAGCTTTGGTGCCGAAGGATATATCCGGATAAGTTTTGCGACATCTCAAGCCGATATCGAGAAAGGCATCACCCGCATTAAAAAATTCCTAAGCGAACTATGAGCCAGACAATCATCGAAAAAATTTTAAGTGCGCATTGCGGCAAAAAAGTTTACGCCGGCGATCGTGTTACATGCGCGATTGACCAGTGTTTTTCTTCCGACGCTAGAGCCGCCGAGGTTATTGATTTAATCGAAAATATTGCCGACAGCAAAAAAAATAAAAAACTAAATTTATTTATTGACCACGCGAGCCCGGCGCCGACGACGGTCGAGGCCGAGATCCATGCGAAGATGCGTTGTTTTTCCGGAGCGGGAAACGGCGAGCTTTGTGATATTGGCTGCGGTATATCGCATCAATTGATCGCTGAGACCGGCCGTGCTTATCCTGGTGCGTTGCTTTTATCTAACGACGCTCATGCCTTAACAGTCGGAGCATTGGCTGCCGCTGCCTTTACGGTCACGTCAAAGGAGTTGGCAGTAGCGATAAATTGTGCCCAGCATCAATTAACAGTGCCTGCAACGGTTAAAATTATCATTAAAGGTAAATTGTCGGCCGGGGTTTATGCGAAAGATATCATCCTGTATATTATCAGCCAGCTTAAGGCGAATAGCCTTCCCGGCAAGGTAGTAGAATTTTCCGGCGATACCGTCAGCGCGCTTACGATCGATGAACGCTTTACGATCGCTAATATGGCGGTAAATCTGGGCGCAGTATGTGTATTGATCGCGGCGGATAAAAAGAGTGCTGATTTTCTTAAGAGTACCGGGGTTGGAAAGATCAAAGCGGTCGTTGCGGACCGCGATTGTACCTATGAGAAGGTTCATATATTTGATATCGCCAAGCTTGTGCCTTACGTTGCTGTGGCCAATAGCGCCGATACGATGGTGGAGGTATCAAAGGTGGGGGGTAAGGTGGTAAACCAGGCGTTTATCGGTACCTGTGCCAATGGCCGTCTTTCGGACCTTGCAGTCGCGGCGAAGATCTTGAAAGGCAAGAAGGTGCGTGTGGGTGTGAAATTGTTGGTTGCGCCGGCTTCGCGTGCGATTTACCTTAAAGCGCTGAAAAGCGGCATTATTAAAATTTTAATTGAGGCGGGAGCATTGATCCTGCCGCCGGGTTGCGGGCCATGCCTGGGGGCGCATCAGGGTGTTTTAGCCGACGGTGAAACCGCGATTTCTTCGGGGAATACCAATTATCAGGGCGCGATGAGCAATAAAAGCGCTTTTGTCTATTTAGCCTCGCCGGCAACGGTTGCCGCATCGGCATTGACCGGCAAGATCACCGACCCGCGTAAATTCCTTACAAGAAAGATTGCTCGATAATCCTGAGTGCGCTTTACGCGCTTGGTGAACGGTAGTATAAAAATATTATTGACTGATGGTACACACCATGATATAAAAGTGATATGCGAAAGATGTGTATCTATCGCGCCTTGATCGCTCTATCGATCAGGTTTGCGTTATCCGCCTCCGCCAATATTGGCATTAAGTGATTCCGAGCTTCATGGTCTAAGCAACGCGGGGCGAGACTATTTCATAGATGTAGCAAGGTATGTAGGCATACCGTTGGCAGTTGGGGCAGCTGCTGCGACTGCTGAAGTTTGGGGACCGCCGACGGTAGCAACATTGTATGGCGTTGCTAGAATAGGGCAAATTAGCAAAGCTATTTATATTACACGTGTTGCTTTAGAATTTGGCATGCAAGTATTGTCAGGTGTGACTAAAGACCAGCCAGCAGTTTCTCCAGTATTGGATCCAAAATATTATATTGAAACATTTGTGGATAAGTAATTATGATACACGCAATATTTACCAAAAAGACGCTTGCTAAACAAACATTATTCTTAACACTACTATTCGCAGCTATTATTTTTGGTTTACTAAAGATTAGTTACCACGGTGATTTGCTGAAATGGGTTGGTGTAGCGATTAGTGTGGCAATATTTTTTTACTATCTCAGTTGTTTAAGTTATTACTGGGATGGTTCATTCATGGTAAGCCCCACAGAGTTAATCCAATCAGACAGAAGAATGGTCACCAGAATTAAAACTATTCTATGGGCCGATGTGACCGATATTAGTGTGGTTAAAAAAGGAAAACGTATCATGCATATAAATGTAATTAGAAAAAGCAAAAGTGATTTTATTTTTTTATCGCAAGGCTTGGAAAACGAAAAAGAAGTTTTTGATTTTATTATCGCTAAGGGTAAAGAGCTTAATGTACTAAAAGAAAAGACTGTATAGTGATATTTTTTGATGCGTAAACCCATTAGCGAGAAAATAGAGGCAGACCCGAAAGACTGAAAAGATTTTTGATTGTTCTTTGATAACCCGACGAGACTGGGGCCAAAACCACCTACTACGAATACGACCCTTACGGTAGGCTAGCTAAACAAACCGGCACTGACAACCACTTCATCTGGCACCGCCGAATCCGCCCCGTCCTCGGATACGTCATCTTCATCCGACAGCTATTCTGGTGGATGGGACGATTATTACGGCGGAGATTATTACGGTGGTGGGGGGTTTTACGGCGGTGGTTATGGTGGAGACGATGGCGGTGGTGGAGGAGGCGACGACGGCGATGGTGGCGATTTCGGATGGTAGAGTCGTGTATTAGTGTGGTTATAACTGTAGGATTTGTAAGCGTTACGGTAAAGGGTAGTAAATTATTATGTAATAAGGATAATGTATGAAGACAGTATATTTTTCAGTTTTTTGTAGTATTTTCGGCATAATTTCCGGCTATTTTCATTTTCTTTTTGTGAATTTAATGCGGCAGAAGCTGGCCCAGAAGAGTTTTTGGACAAACATAGTTACAACCATAATGCCACTCATTATAACGGTAGTTAATGTGGGGCTTGTGTTATTGGTGGCAGGGATCGGTGACAAGGTTTCGGTCGGTCGTCACCCTGCTATATTATCATTTGTTTTATCTATGGGCGCAACTGCCTTTATGCTTCTTTACTGGATACAACCAGCTCGCTTACGATCATCTCAGCTTGCCGCCCAAGCTGCGGCACGAGCCAAATCGAGGATATCCATCGAATATAGAAAAGATATAAACTATATACACCAAGAACAAAAAAAAGCAAAGACTGCTTGCCGGATTTATGTTATGCTGAGCCTTTTATTCATATATCTATGGCCCCTGTTTAATTTGCAAGCGTTGCAAGAAAGCCATCGACCAGCCTTAAAGTTTACCGCATACAATAGTTATATGACCGGTGCGATATGGGGGCTTGCTTTAATTATCACCCTGTATATTAAATTTTGGTTTTCGCTAAAAAGACTCGGTAAGGCTATTCTCGAACAAAAAATCATTCTCGAAGACGAAAGGATAAAATATCAAGTCGACAAGACACAAACTGCCGAGTTTAACTATAAAGACATAAAAAGGATCGAGACGACAAAAAAAGATAATGAAGTATTTCGTATCTTTATTATTCCAGAAAAACCAGGCACCACGAGCTTCGTTATGGCAGGCTTTGAGAACATGGATGAATTGGCTCAAAGATTAGAAAAAAATGTTATGGACCATAAAGATAGGTAACACAAGGGCAGCATGCGGATAGCAGGGCCAGACTGAGTTGATCCAACCTTGATGGACACCAAAGACGGGCACAATGGTTATAGGGGATTTTTTCCTGCACCGCCGAATATGCTCCGGCAACATCAGATACGTCATCTTCATACGATAGTTATTCCGGAGGGTATGATTACTATGGCGGATACGACTATTACGGTGGCGACGATTATTACGGCGGTGGGGATTACTATGGTGGTGGTGATGGCGGGGATTATGGCGGGGATTTCGGATTCTAGAAGGAGAATGCATGAAAACATTATATTATTTAGTTTTTTGTAGTTTTATGGGATGGTTTACAAGCATTGTTTATATTTCTTATATTTCGTTTATTAGCATGCGGTTCAAAGCGACTAATACATGGCAAACTACAATAAAATCGCTGCTTATTCTAGTGACATCAGTTATCTTGATAGGTGGTATTTTAGTATTTGTGTTGATGGTAGACGCTAAGCTGTTTGCCGTTTATGCAGAACGCAAAGTTGCCTTATTAATAGGGATAATCTTGTATTGGATATTTCTTTTTAGTAGGGTTATACCGTTCTGGAAAAAAGAAAAGAAAATAAAGTAATATAGTCTGATCTTTACAGCCAGCTTCTTCCGGTACCGCCGAATCCGCTCCGTCTTCGGATACGTCATCTTCATCCGATGCATTTAGCGGTTGGGATTATTATTGTGGCGGTGGCGATTATTACGGTGGTGGGGGTTTTTACGGCGGTGGTTATGGTGGAGACGATGGCGGTGATGATGATTACGGCGGATGGTTTTAACAGGTTAGGAGCATAAGAGATGAAAGAAAGAATAGTAGCAACATCGAATTCGGTTTTAGTCTACTTTGTTTTTAATTGGCTTAAGCCAACATTTTATTCAATGGCTATAGGCGTTGTGATGTATGGTAATTATCTTCAGAAGTTGCCCGTTCTGGGCGGAATGAATCAAATGGTGATGTTCGTCCTTGTCTGCGAGGCTATTTTTTTTATCCCCTGTTTTGATTTTGATCGCATGATATATGGTCTTATTTTCGATTTCGACCGTAAAGAGGTCGAATTCCAGCTGGTTACGACAAAATCTCATATAGTTAAATTTGATGATATTAAAATGGTGGTTGACCTGCCACCGGACGGATCCTTTTTGAATAATGCAGGCAGAATAGATTTTTTATGTAAAAATGGTAATGCCTTTTTTTATTCACTGTATCCAAGGTATTATGCCCCTTACCACATTATGCGTCCTTCATTAGCCCAGGCTCTTGCCAAGGCAAACATTCCTTTTGTTTCCAGAGAAGATTTACCGGAATATAAACGTAAATACTTTCGAAGGAATAAATATTAATTATGAAAGAGCAATTCGGCGTAGTCTTTAAATCCAGAAAACGGCCCCTTTACGTTGTAAGAGGGCGTATGGCCATGTTTTTTACGCTCTTGGTTATTATAACGATTTGTTCTTGCTACCACCGTAGTCAGGCCCACGCTGTCATGGTGTCAGGATATGCATTATTTGTGGCTTGGGTTTTTATTATGTTTTCCTCCGGATCAAACAAAGCCCTGAACGGCTTTACCTTTGACTTTGATCACAAAGAGATTGAATTTCAATCCAAAAACGTAAAGCTTTATTCGCTTAAATTCGAAGAGATCAAAATGGTAATGTATAATCAATCCCCTAAACCCGATAAACCCCAGGAGAAAATAGAATTCATCTGTAAAGGCGGCAAGACGTTTTTTTACCTGCAACACAAAATGGAGCATGACCGCTTGGCCCAGGCGCTGAATAACGCGGGTATTACTTTTATACCGCGGGGGCAGTTATTGATATAATAGAGAAACGAGAGCGCCGGCAAGATCACCGATCCGCGTAAATTCCTTACAAGAAAGATTGTTCGATAATAATGTGGAAGTTGCGGTAGATATTGTAAGCCTGCATTTTTGATTGGTCGCGGTATTCATAAGCCTGCTTTATGATCTGTTTGTAGTCAAAGTCGGTTTTACCTGCTCGTATACATTCATGCATCCAATTTTCGATCATATCCGGATCGGCTTCGATGTGAAATTGGAATCCGTAAGCATTTTTACCCATCCGGAAGGCTTGGGTTTCGCAGCCGTCACCGGTGGCTAGAAGTACGGCATTTGCGGGTAGTTCGAACATATCTTCATGCCATTGGAAAACCTTTAGCTCCGGCATCAACGAAGCAAACAAGGCGTCACGCTTGGCGGCAGGAGTAGCTTTGACAGTATACCAGCCGATTTCCTTAACCGGTGATTTAATCACTTTTGCGCCGCAGGCTTTAGCCAGCATTTGGCTTCCAAGGCATATACCCAAGATCGGTATGCGCCGCGCCAAGGCCATCTTGAGGAAATCTTCTTCAGATTTTAAAAATGGGTATTTATCGGTCTCGTAGACATTCATCGGTCCGCCCATAGAGATAACGCAGGCGCACCCGATTAATTCGCTTAAGTCAAGGCGGTTTATCCCTAAGTGTATGAGGCGCACGTTCCAGCCTAAATCCGTGAAAAAAGTTTGGAGCGTGCCGGGGCCTTCAGCATCGGAGTGCTGTAGTATTATTACGGATTTAGTATGTTTCAAGTCCGCGAGGTGGTCGGTTGATTTCATATAAAAGATATTTTACCGTATATTTCCGGATGGTAAATGAGTTTCTTACTTACCATAGACAACCTGGAAGCTTCTGTTTCTGTGGATATACTACTTCCTATAATATATCTTATGTTAACTTTTGTAGTAAGGGATATTGTGGTGTAAATATAATAGAATCAATATGTTTTCCTTGTTCGATGAAAAGCTGTGAATTCAGGTTGGGATACTTACCGATTGTGCGGTATCTTTACTTTTGTCCTTAACCCTTATGCTGCCGGCTTTTGAATGGTTTCGGCAACTACTTGGCTGAATGTTGCGGAATCATAAGGTTTGGCTAGTATGGCTTTGAAACCATACTTTTGCGGATCGGCCATCACCGGATCCTGGGAATATGCACTGGATACAATACCTTTGGCTTTAGGGTCGATTTCTAATATCTTGCTCATGGCTTCTTTGCCGCCCATGCCGCCGGGTACTACCAGGTCCATAATAATTGCGGAAAACGGTAAATTTTCGCTAAAGGCTTGCCGGTAGGCGTCAACCGCTTCTTGGCCGTTTTGGGTGCAAATTACCTCGTATCCCAGGCTTTTTAGGAGCTTTTCCAGGCCTCTGGTGATCATGGCTTCGTCGTCCATGAGCAGGATTTTGCCTTTTCCCGATGATATGGGTGTGAGTTTTTTAGGTTCGGTATGTAATTGTTGTTCGGAAACGGGTAGATATATAAAAAAAGTCGTACCGACTCCGGGCTTGGATTCTACGCGGATATCGCCATGGTGGCGTTTTATGATCGAATAGGTTATGGCTAAGCCCAACCCTGAGCCTTCCTGTTTGGTCGTAAAATACGGGTCAAAGATCTTGTTTATATGCCGTTCCGGTATACCTACACCGAAGTCTTTGATCGCGATGCGGATATAGTGCTTTTTAGGTAAAAGATTTTTATCTTCGGTGTTATTTTCCATGTTATTTAAGACGATTTCGATTTTTCCGCCTTCAGGCATAGCTTCTTTAGCATTAGTCAGGATATTGCTGATTACCTGGTTAAATTGGCCCACATCAAGGTCTACCGGCCATATTTCCTGAGGTATTGTTATGGTATGGCTGTAATTGGTCCCGCGTAAAATAAATGTTGACTGGTTTTTGATCAGTTCCGGTAAGGAGATTATTTCTTTCATCGGCGCGCCGCCTTTGGCAAAGGTTAATAACTGATGGGTAAGTTCTTTAGACCTCAAGGTTATTTTCTCGATGTCCAGCAGGGTATCTAATACGTTTGCCTGATCGTTGATTTGTAATTTAGCATAGCCGATATTGTTTAATATCCCGGTTAATACGTTATTAAAGTCATGCGCAATTCCGCCGGCAAGGACACCTAAGGCTTCGAGTTTTTGCACCTTGATCACTTCACCTTGGGATTTACGTTTTTCACCGGCGTCGCGGAATACCGCAACGACACCGGTCGGTTGGTGATTTTGGTCTTTTATTGGTGTTGCTTCGCCCTCGAGGACTTTCTCGTTACCGTTTTTGTCAGTTAAGACTGTGTTGACCGGTAAAAAGAATACTTCATTTGTGTGTAATACCGTTTGTGCCGGGTCTTTATACGGTTCATTGGTCTGTTCGTCAATGATCTTAAGGATTTCGCCCAAATCTTTGCCTAAAGCTTCCTGCGCGCTAAAGCCGGTGATCTCCTGGGCCGATTTATTGAGTAATACTATTTTTCCCTGAGCGTCGGTTGCGATCACACCGTCGGATATTGAGGCCAATGTTACTTCCAGCTGGTTGCGCTCGTGAGCGATCTTGGTTTCGTTGTTTTTGCGTTCAATCGCGTAGTATATCGCCTTGACCAAAAGATCTTTATCGATCTTACCTTTGACAAGATAATCTTGGGCGCCACGGTTGATGGCGTCGATTGCAACATTTGCGTCGTCCAACCCAGTCAGGAGCAATACCGGGATATTGGGAAAATTTGCATTTACCACTAAAAATGTTTCAAGGCCGTGGCTGTCGGGCAGCGATAAATCAAGCAATATGACATCGGCGATATTGCTTTCTAAGTATTTTATTCCGTCCGACAACCTTTGCTGCGTCTCGATCGCAAAGTTTGTTACGGCGGCTTCTTTGAGTATTTCCTTTAAAAGCCGCACATCCCCGGGATTATCTTCGATGATCAAAAGGCGTATTTCCGGGCGCATAAGGCACCTATTCCTGCGTCGGTAATTTTACAATTGAAAACCAGAAATTTTTAATACTGTTAACGATCGTAATCAATGCCTGGAGGTCTACCGGCTTGACGATATAACAATTAGCATGGTTGGTGTAGCTGTGATGCACATCGGCTTCGATCTTAGAGCTGGTTAAGACGATCACCGGTATTTCGCGCAATACCGGGTCTTTTTTGATCTCTTCCAGGACCTCTCTACCGTCTTTTTTTGGTAAGTTTAAGTCAAGAAGTATAATGTCCGGCAAGGTCATCGTGGCGTATTGGCCTTGGCGTTTGAGCATGATCAGGGCCTCTTCTCCATCGCGGGCCAAGGTTAATTTATTAGCAAATTTACACTCTTTTAGTGCCTCTTCGACTAAGCGTACATCGCCTTTATTGTCCTCCACTAGAAAAATTTTAGCTAATTCAAGCCCATGTTTATCCATAGCATTACCTCCTTATTTTGGTATTGTGAAATAAAAACACGACCCCTTGCCTACCTCTGATTCGACACGTATAGTTCCGCCGAAGTTTTCGACGATTTTTTTGCATAAAGCGAGGCCAATGCCGGTTCCGGGATATTCTTCGCGTGAGTGCAGGCGTTTGAACATGATAAATATTCTGTCCATGTGTTTTGCGTCAATGCCAATACCATTGTCCTTAACGGAAAATAACCATTGGCGGCCTTTGTCGGCTATCCCCAGATGAATTTTGGGTTCCGGTGTTTTATTGAATTTGATTGCGTTGTTGATTAAATTTTGTATTACCTGGGAGAGGAGTATTTTATCAGTTGTGACCGTTGGTAGCGGGTCGTGGGTTATTATGGCATTACGTTCTTTGGTGATGATCGAAAGGTTGGTCGTAATATCGGTAAAGATCTCTTCGCAGTTAACTTGAGTGAGCGGCCGCTCCGATGTGCCGATGCGGGCGTAGGTCAAAAGCGCGTCGATCAAATTTTGCATCCGTAAGGCCCCGTCCATGGCGTAATTAATAAACTCGTCGGCATCGCTATCCAACTTGCTTTCGTAGCGTTTTTTCAAAAGTAAGACATAGCTTGATACCATGCGTAACGGTTCTTTTAAATCGTGAGATATTACGTAGGCGAATTGCTCCAGCTCTTTGTTGCTGCGCTGCAGCTCACGCGCTGAATCCTGTAATTTTGTTTCATAGTGTTTACGTTCCGCAATATCCTGGATGACGCAGATCCAGCGGTCGACGAGCCCCTCATTGTTGTGCATCGGTGAAGCGGAGAAAATCACCGGTAATATCCGGCCATCTTTAGCAAGGCAATTTTTTTCCTGGTTATGCATCTTGGCAAGATCGCTTAAGGCGATCGAATCACCGGCAAAGATCGCATTAAGCGGCATGCCGTTCATATCCAGGTCGCCATAACCAAGCATCTCGCTGGCGGCGGCGTTAGCCATGATGATTGTGCCGTTAGTATTGGCGACAATCAACCCATTGAACATGAGCTGGATAATACGGTTTAGGTAGTCGCGGGAAACGTGGGTAGATGAGAGTACGTCGGTCATGGCATTGAAGGCTTGCGCTAGCTTGCCCATCTCGTCGCCGGCTTTTACATTGATACGGGTTCTAAAATCACCGCTACCGATCAAAGCAATGCCTTTTAACAATGGTATCAGCGGCCGTGAGATAAAAAAGTGTATCATGGCAAAAATGCCTAGCGATGATATCACCAGCAGTATTAATGCGATCAACGCCGCGCTGGTTTCGGTGCGGGTGATCTTTTCTACGATCGGTACGAGAGTGATGCGTATTTCTGCGGAACCGATCAGTTTACGCAGTTTTTCGTTATTTTGTGGTGCCCCCATTTGTTGTAAGCTATCAACGACCGAGATGGTTGTGATCGGTGCGGAAAATATTTTTGTGCTATTTGGGTTAATATTTCCGGTTTGGGTGATAGTTTTTCCATTTAAAGTGGTTATGCGCGCATATACTACATCTTTTTCTTTTTGCAGCAATTTTTTCAATTCATCTTCCAGGGTCTTTGAATCGTTGGAAAGTACGCTCCATTCGCAGCTATCGGCAAGATTCTTTACTACAGCATTGCCGATCCGGTCGGTGCTGATGTAGATCTCGCGTATCTCATGACGGACAAAATAGAAACTTAAAAAAACTACCGCTACGGCATTTAAAAGGATGGTAAAGATGATTATTTTGGCGGCAATTCCGATTTTCATTGTCCAAATACCTTTTTCGCATCCCTTAATATTTCGTCTTTTATTTTTACATTTTTTGCTTTTGCCATCGCGGCATTAATAAAATAATCAATACTTTCGGGAAAGGTTGATGGTATCGACAGGATTGGTTTTTTGTCTACGAGGGCGTTTATCGATGCGGCGACTTGCTTAGAATATGCGGTAAAATCGATCGATATGGCTACGACCGTGCCGGTTTGGGCAAAATATTCAGCGATGCCGATAATCGGTATTCGCTCCGCTACACATTGTCCGATGATATGCTTTAGCGAAATAACACTACAGACCAGTGAATCCGGTATTAGGAGCAAAGCGTCGGTTTTTAGCTTGTCGATCGCCTGGATATCTTTTTCATCGTTGACGGGAAATTTTTTAATTGTCATCCCATGGCTTTGCGCATATATTTGCGCATCTTCGACGACGTCGGAATTTTTTATGGGATTATAAATAATACCTATTACCTTTGAATCGGGTAATATTTTTTTGGTATAGGCCATCCTGGTTTGAGTCGGTATGTAGAGTGAGTTTACGATGCAGCGGTCAGCGGGAAATGTGCTGGCGTAACCTGGCTTGAACATATCGGATATTACAATCGGTATATTTTTGGTGTGATCGATCAAAGTTTTCGCGATATCTGTGCCGACAAGTAATATTATATTGGGGTTGGTTTTGTTGATCGTGGTTATTGTATCATCTTCCCCGTTAAAAGTTATTTCCTGAATTTTGAGCGTAGGGTGGGATTTAACCAGCTCGTTGCGCACATTTTCAATAATTGTCCGTATCGATCCAAAATCATTTTGTTTGATGATGAGTAAGGTTTGATTTTCTGTCTGTGTCTCTGCAAAAATAGTAAATGTACCGATGAGCGAGATGAGCAAAAAAATAATTTTAACTTTGATAATAATATTTTTCATTAGAAAACCTTATTGCCCAAACACCTTTTTTGCCCCTTTTAATATTTCGTCTGTTATTTGTACATTTTTTGTTTTTGCCATTGCCGCATTAATAAAATAATCGACTTTTTCAGGGGATGTAGATGGTACAGCGCTGGGCGGCATTTTATTTAAAAGCGCGATGATTGATGATGCGGCTTGCAGGGAGTAGGCGTTAAAATCTGTAGATATGGCCGCGACCGTGCCGGTTTGGGCAAAATATTCTGATATGCCGATAATCGGTATCTGTTCGGCCACACATTTGCCGATAATGTGCCGAAGCGATACTATGCTGCATACCAGGGAGTCAGGTATTAACAGCAAGGCACTGGTATTTAAATGGTCGATTAATTGGATATCCTTTTCGTTTTCCACGGGAAACCTTTTCACTGTTATTGCGTGGGCTTGTGCGTACTTTTCTGCGTCATTGATGACGTCGGAATTTTTTGCGGGATTATAAATAATAGCGATAGTTTTAATGCCTGGTAATATTTTCTGGGTGTAGGCAAGCCGGGTTTCTGTCGGGATGTAAAGCGAGTTTATGATAAATCGGTCACTAGGGAATGTACGCGCATATTCCGGCTTGAACATATCAGATATTACAATCGGGGTATCTTTAATGTTATTTGCTAAGGTTTTTCCGATATCGGCGCCGACAAGGAATATTATGTTGGGATTGGTTTTGTTGGTTATGGCGATCGCATCCTCCTCACCCTTGATGGTTACCTCTTGGATATTTAGCGTGGGGTAATTTTTGGCCAGTTCGTTACGCACATTTTTAATGATCGTGGGGATCGGTTCAAAATCATTTTGTTTGATGATCAGCAGCGTTTTGCCGTGTTCCTGGGGATAGCCGCACATGCTTAATGTAAAAACAAATAACCCCAGGAAGATAAATACTTTTGCTGTTTCCGTCATGTCCCCCCGTATATATTATAAATCTTTATAGGTTGCTATAAGTATTATAAAAGATAAATATAGCCAGTGCAAATGAAAGATAAAAAAACAGCAGGGTTTTTAAGGCCTGCTGTTTTTTGCCGGTAAGAATCGGCTTATTCTTAAAAATTATACGTAGCCCTTAAGATGAATTCTCTGCCGGAACTGGGAACCGGGCTCTTGCCGTCGTAATACCCTGTCGGGGTTGAATCTTTTGTGTTTAATATGTTAAATACGCCAGCTCCGATCTCCCAAGCGTCATTGGCAAAAGTTTTGCGCAGGTAGAGATTAACCAGCCATGTCGCTTTAAGCCGCGTAGGAACATCAACGATATGGATCGACGGCGGCGGAACATAAGTAAGGTTTACGGTGTCGTAGCGGTAGTAGCGCTGGCTCAAATAGATGATTCCCGGGTTTATTGTAAAACCGGTACCGGCCTTAAAAGATGCACTTAGGGTTGCTTTATGGGTCGGTGCGCCTAAAGTCACGCCATTTACATTATTGCCTCCCGCATCATGTGCGGCGATTACGTTAATGCTGTTACTGTAGGCGCGGTAAAATGAGTAGGCAATATTTACATTACCCCAATCTTTATTGATGCGATATTGTGTTTCTGCCCCCCAGGTGCCGACACCATGGTTATCATTGTCGTAGCTAAAGCCGTCATAAACTATTACGTTTTTTAATCGATCGTCAAAGACGTTTAAAGTTATTGACGAATCGGCGGTTAATTTGTAGCCAAGCTCGGTTTCCAGGACAGTTGAGCGTTCGGGTTCGATTTGCGGATTATACCAATACAGGATCTTCATATTGGGTTGGCGGTAGGCACAGCTGGCTAATAATTTTACATGAAAATTGCCGAATTCCTTGACTACGGCAAGGCGCGGCACAAGATCGCTGCCATATTGAGTGTTATTGTCGTAGCGGCCGCCGATCGTGACATCGACAATATCGTTGGTCAAGTTAATATCGCCAAAAAGGGATGTAGTGTAGTTATCGATCTCAAAATCGTTACTGACGTAAAATTCGTACCAGTATGCGCCAAGATTGTCTAAGGCGGTTTGCGATGGTTTTGACCAGAGATAATCGCGGGCGTATTCGCCGCCGAAAGTCAATTCGATGTTTTTATTGAAAGCGTAATCACATGTAAACCCGCCCTTGATTTTTTGTGCGGGGAAATTATCGTAGTTCGTTCCCCAATTATAGGCCCAATTTGCTTCGGTTTGCCAGGAAAAATCTTTCGTGTAATCAAAATATGGGGTGATTTTTAAATTATCTAAAATACTCCAGGCATATCGCATGTCGACATTATATGATTCGAAAGTAGTGGTAATCGGCCTGGTCGGCCCCGGCGTAAATTCCGCCGGGTTTGAATATGGGGTACCGCCTAAAGGATCAGGGATATCTGCCGTATAATACCCAAGCAGATGCGAATCTTGCTTAAGGGAACTGGCGAGAAAACGCAGGGAAAAATCTTTGTAAGTGATCCCTAAGTTGCCGCTCCAGATCTTTTGGCCGCTCTCATCTTTCATAGAATAAGCTTGCCCTTGGCTATCATAAGTAGTTTTATCACTTAAAGTGTTTTCGCCGAACGTACCGCTGAATGATACGCCGAGGTCTTTAAAGCGGTTGCCGTAGCTGATGCTGGCCATCTCTTCCCCGGATCCATGAGACAACAAGCCGTAAGTCGCGGTGATCGTCCCTCCCTTATTATCCGGGCCGCGGGTTATGATGTTGATTACCCCCAGTTCGGCATTTCCGCCATAGATCGCCGATCCCGGGCCGCGGATGATCTCAATACGTTCGATATTGTCAACGATGAATTGTCCGGCAAAAACCGGGTTACCCAGCTGCAGATCATTCATCGGTATGCCATCGATCATTATCAGGAGCTTGCCCTCCATCGACCAGAGGCCTCTTGTGATATAGCCGGTGGTATTATGTATTTCTGACGCCGGGACAAATCCGGGCACAAAGCTTAACAGGTCGTTTAAATTGCGCGCACCGGAATTTAAGATCTCTTCGCGGGTAATGACGCTGACGATGCCCGGGGCTGTGGTTACGGTTTTCTGGCTGGCGGAAGCAATAGAGGTGATGGATACCGGGGTATTCTGAAAAAGCATATACATTCCCGGCTCTGACTCTTCCATGGCGACTCCCGCAGGTTGTGCGCAGGCATTGATCGCAATGTAAAATAACCATCCCAGCGCGGTTATGTACGATACAATTTGTTTAAACATTTTAGCTGGCCCCTCCTATATTGACTGTTATTGTCCGAATACTTTTTTTGCTCCGGTTATGACATCAGCGTTAAAGTTGACTTTGTTTACTTTAGCCATTGCCGCGTTGATGAAATAATCTACTTTTGTTGCAAAGGTATTGGGTATTGTATTGACCGGTGCTCCTTGGGCTAATTGGCCTATAGTATTGGCTAAATCCTTGGAATATTCATCAAAATTGGGGGATATTGCCATAACGGTGCCGGTTTGAGCAAAATACTCTGAGATACCCATGATCGGTATTGCTTCTTGCAGGCTTATCTCCATGATGTGGCGCAGGGAAATAGCGTTACAAACTAAAGTATCTGGGATTAAAAGTAGGGCGTCGGCCTTTAAAGAACTTATGGCTTGTATATCTTTTTCGGTATCTACCGGAAACTTTTTGATAGTAAGCCCGTGATTTTGTGCGTATTGCTCGGCTTCTTCTGCTGCGTCAGAGTTCTTTATACCGCTGTAGACGATCGAGATTGTTTTGGCATTTGGTAATATTTTTTGGATATATTCAATACGTGTTTCGATCGGAACATATAACGAGTTTACTACAATGCGATCGTGAGGAAAAGTCTGGATATAGGCCGGCCGCAACATATCTGATATGACTATCGGTGTATCGGGTATGTTTTGTGCCAGGGCCTTACCGATATCTTTTCCTACGAGCAATATGATATTGGGGTTGATTTTTTTAACGCTGTTAATCGCGTCGGTATCATCCTTGAAAGTTATTTCTTGTATGGATATTTGCGGGTTAGCTTTGGCGATGATGGTACGCGTATTTTTGATGATCGTGGGGATCGGTTCAAAGTCGCCTTGCTTTAAAATCACTAAGACCTTATTGGAGGTTTGTGCCCAGGCGCCAGGGAGCAGGCAACCGATTATCGCAATTGAGATACATATGATTCGTTTAAGGGTTGACATTATTTATAAGTTGTATAAAACGAATATATTATAGCTAAATTTCTTTAACAAGGCAAACAAAAGAGTAACATTAAAAAAACCAGCAGGCGTTTTGACCTGCTGGTTTTAGGTAGATTAGCTTAAATTGTTACTTGCTGGGGACTTTAAGTTTTAATCCGGGATAAACTTTATCCGGGCCTTTTAAGACGTCTTTATTCTCATTGTAGATCGTCAGCCACTTCTTGGTTGTACCGTAAAGCTTTTGCGATATCTTTTGTAATGTATCGTTCTTTTGTACGGTGTATTCCGTATAGGCTTTGTCTCCGGCCGCGGTTGTAGCTGTCGCTTCTGAGGCTGTGGCTGCCGGGGTTTCCGTCGCCGGCTCAGGCGTAGATACAGCGCTCGAACTGCTTGATGTGTACGATGAATCAGAAGTTGATTCGCTTATTGCTTTATGTTCCTTGGGTTGGCCTTTGTCTTTACCCAGCTCGATCTCCCAGACTAAAACTTTTCTCTTGTCGGTCAAATCATTGGTTGGTGCGCGGCGTTCACCGGTTACCGGGTCAAAGTCTATCTTGTTTTGGCTGGCAACGTATGTTTTGCCCATACAACCGCTTAATAATAAAACTGCTAAAAAAACTATTCCTCTCTTCATGGCAACCTCCTTTTTCTAATAATGAATACCAACTTGATATAGTATACAACTCTTTTTATTTTAATGCAATCTGTTTTGTGGTGGGTAAGCGGTTGGGTAAATTGTAACTCATACTGCGACAACATCAACTTAAAAACTCCCTGTTGCCTGTAAGTTCTAAAACCACTTCGTTTGGTGTCTTATACCCCAGGATCCTCCGGGGGTAGTTATTCATCCACTTT
>Ga0265342_10000112_pt1 | contig 90378 bp, 140 predicted proteins | sample 4CB327metaG_FD_203125 | JGI IMG/M metagenome (GOLD analysis project Ga0265342, IMG submission 203125) | Rhizosphere microbial communities from Carex aquatilis grown in University of Washington, Seatle, WA, United States - 4-CB3-27 metaG | ecosystem: Host-associated > Plants > Roots >...
AACTGGCGCCAGCGGCGGGCGCAGGTGCTTGCGGCGCTCCGCCCAAGCGTGAGTTGACCCGCCCACGCCGCGCGGCGTATCCTGGACGGCATGATCTCGCGGACCTACGTGGTGTTGATGCCTTCGGGCGGCGCGGCGGCGACCCCCGTCAACATCTTCGTGCAGGACGATCCCGGCACGCCGGACCAGCCGGTCTCTCAAGGAAGCGCGGCGTACTTCGAGTGGCGTGGGCGCCCGATGCGGTTCGAGACTGTTGCGGACGATGGCGCCGCCAATGGCTTCGTCCCTCGGCTGCGGCTCGGCTTCGGGCTCAGCGTCGTTCCGCTCGTGTCCGAGGCTACGCCCATTTCGACGGTGGTCCCGTCCGTGGCGCTGTCGGCATCGCTCGTGCCTGACCTGTCTATCCTGCTCGTGCCCGTGCTGCCCGATCCAAGCGGGATGCCAGTGATTCAGTTGACTGGGAGCACCAGCACTGCAGGCCACACGTATCTCGTGACGATCCAGATCATGGAAGCCAAGGACGAGGATCGCACGGGCGAAGGGACGTAGGCTGATGGCGAAGGCAAACTATCGCGTCTGTTGGTGGTACAGCAACGACACGCAGTCGCTCAACCCCACGTGCCGCACGCTGTCGGGAAAGCAGCACAAGTCACGTCGTGAGGCGGCAGAAACAGTGCTCATGCAGAACCCTCATGCGCTTGTGCGCGTGCGGGGAACAGCAGGAAGAGCACACGGCACTGAGTACCGCTTGATCAAGGGCAAAGTGAGGCGGGTCGGATGATCACCCGTCAGCTCGGTGCCGGCTACGCGATCGTTCCTGTCCCGCCCGTGCCGGACTGGAACACGAGCGCGGGCGGCGGCCCCATCAGCCGATCGTCGCAGGCGTCTGTGCCCGCAGGCGCCGGCAACTACGTGTGGCGCAGCCCGCTCAACGTCGTGCGCGAGGCCGAGCCTGGCGCGGGCTGGTGGCAGGATCTCTCCGCCACGAAGATGTTCCTGCCCGATGGTCGGCTCGTGGATGCGAAGCCGTACGCCTACGACCAGTTTCGCGGCGCTGACTTCCTGCAACCTGTCGTGTCACAGACGTCGCGCTTGCTCTCGCCGTCGTTCGTTGCGATGTGCCTGGGTGCGGCTGCTGGGTACAAGCTGTCTCGTGACAATCACGTGCTGCACGCCATCGGCGGCGCGATCGTTGGAGGTCTGCTCGGGCGGATCTTCGGGTGAGCGCTGTGCCCGGACCGGGAGTGATTCGTCATGCCACTTGATCCCGCAAGCAAAGCGCTCATTCTGAAGCGCCAGGCCGCCGCTGGCTGGGACACGCCCGCGGCCACAACATCACGCCGTGTTCCAGATGGCCGCTACCGCGTGGGCCCGCGGGGTCAACTTCAGCGTGTGAACTTGGGCGCCGACCGGGGAAACTTCTTCTTCTCGCCTGATGAGGTGAAGAACGAACAGGAGCAAGTCAACAACCTGGTCGACTCTCTTGGCGTCGATGTGAACGCGAATTCGGGCAAGCTGCCAAAGCGCGTCGTTGCCGGCTTCTCTCAGTTCTGGAACGAGTGGAAAGCGTTCTACAAGGCCAACAACGGTTTTCTGGCGCGGCACGAGCGCGGCACGTACGAGAAGACGCTGGAGTATCGTGCGCAAGCGGCCAACTGGCAGAAGCAGATCATCAAGGGGGGTGTGCAGACCACAGCGCTCCCTCCGCTGCACACCTCGCAGCCCGGCGAGGATAATCAGGGCAAGGACGACAAGGTCACGAAGATTCTGAAGTACGTCGGCATCGGCACGCTCGTACTGTTCGGTCTTGGGTTGGCTGCGAAGCTCGTGCACACTGTGATGCTGGGCCGCGCCCAGCTGGCCGAGGCGGAAGAGGAAGCGATTCAGATCGCGGACTCATCCAAGCGCAAGAAGGCGGCGCGCAAGGTCGCCACGATTTCGTAGGAGAGCCACGATGATTTCACTCGGCAATCCACAGCTCGGCTTCTCGATCACCTCCGCGCTCAAGACCGTCGGCAAGACGGCCGTGAAGGCGCAGGGCGTGGTGTTCAAGACGGCAGGTGTCGCTTCGAAGATCCCTGGCGTGTCGCAGGGAGCGAACGCAATCTTGCCGGGCTCGGGGAGGATCATCTCAGCGGGTGGCCAGATCGACTCCATCGTGGGGGACAAGCTATTGAGCGTCGGGAGCGGCAGCGGCGGCACGACGACGGCAACGGCTGTTGATCCGGGCGGTGGGGATCCTGGTGTGCCGGCCCATCCGTCCGGGAAGCGGGGCGGAGGCGGCTCGAAGCAGCTCATCAAGGGTGTGCCGAACACGACGTTGGCCATCGCAGGCGGCGGGCTCCTGGTGCTGCTTCTCGTGCTGAAGCGGTAGGGGTTTGCTGCCAGACGACTGGCGTTCTACACTCGTGGAATGACCGGACAGCCGAAATCGAACGCAGGAACCATCGCGGCCGTGATCGGGGGCCTGGCGGCCGTGGGCGGCCTCGTCGCGGCGGGCGTGGCGTCGTCGCGGAAGCCGGCGCCTCGCCTGGGAGGTGTGCGCCGGCCAGGGCTCGTGAAGAAGCCGTGCGGGTGTGGGCGGTAGAGGGTGGCTAAGGCAAAAATCGAACGAGCTGTTGCGCTAGCGCAGCTGTACTGCGGCTCGCTGGGGCTGCCCATCAAAACGCAGCAGCGGTTCTACGACCGGATGATGCGTGCCGTGCAAGGAGCAGCGAAGAGCGCAGGCACAACAGCAACGGATGCGTTCGAGCAGATCGATCGTGAGGCGCGCCGTCGTGGTTGTACGGTCCCGCGTCCTGGCAAGGACTACTGATCCGCGGCTTGCTTCAGCAGCTCTTTGATCGCTGCGTTCCCGAGCGCGCCGACGAATCGCTTCAACCGGCCCTGCTTGTCCATCACGATCGTGGTCGGCGTGGCCTTCACCCCGAGCTTGTCGCCGAAGTGCGCAGCCTTGGTGTCCTGCTGCACGTCGTAGATGCCGATGGGGATCACGCGGCGGTAGGGCCCGGCCAGCTCCTTGAACCGCGGCAGGTACTCCTCGCAGGCGCCACAGCCGTGCATCGCGAAGACGAAGACTGCAGGGTTGGTTGCCACGGCTACGGCTTCCGGCACGCCTCGAACGTCCGCCCGGCAGCGATCATCAGCCGCTGCCCAGCGAAGTAGAGCGCGCCCGCGCCGAGCAGCGAGACGATCCCGGCTGCGCCGCGCCCCTTCAGCAGCTTGTACGTGCCGAAGAGCGCCACGGGCACGCTCGACAAGCCTGTGACGGCACCGGTGACGAGCAGCGGGCGGGCCTGATCGGCGCACTCGATGTCGGTGGTGGACGGCGCGGCGCCCAGGTAGTCGGAACCGCTCAGCGTGTAGATCTCGGCCATGAAGAGAGGATAGACGACGCAGCCGCACACCGTCCAGTTGCCCTCTTGCTAGTTAACTGGCATCCTCCTTCGCCATGCCGACCATTCACGTTCTCGCGCCGCACCACACGATTCCCAACGACGAGTTCTCCCACTGCGCGTTCACTGGCAAGGCCCGCCGGTTCGCGGCGATGATGAAGCCATTCGGCTACACGGTGCACGAGTACAGCAACGCCGGCTCGCAGAGCGCGGCCGACGTGAAGCACGTGATGTTGAACGAGGCAGAGTTCAAGGCGCACATCAAGCCCGAGCACGTGAGCCCAGGCGAGCAGGCCAATCCGCATAGCCCGGCAGGAGTGATCTTCCGGCAGCGCCTGTCGCGTGCACTGGCCGAGTACGCCAAGCCAGGCGACATCGTGGCCCACATCTGGACGTCGTACTGGGAACTCATTCGGGACTTCCCGCGACTGAACCACATCGAGACCGGCATCGGCTACCCCAACGACGGGATCGGCGCGTACCGCATCTTCGAGAGCTACGCGTGGATGCACTTTCATTGGGGGCGCTACTGCTCACCGGGCGGAGTGGTGCCGATGACCCAGCAGAGCTACGACATCGACAAGAATCCAGCCTGCACGTGGGTGGTGCCGAACTACTACGACCCGGCTGACTGGCCTTTCGTTGGCGAGCCGGAGAATTACGTGGCGTTCATGCATCGCTTCGTCGTCGACAAGGGCATCGAAATGCTGCGCGAGGTGATCAAGGCGTGGGACAAGAAGCATCCTGGCGACGGGATGAAGTTCGTGCTCGCCGGGATGGGAGGCTACGCGCAGTGGCTCGCGGCGGGGGATTTCACGCCGGCTGAGATGGCGCGTATCGACTACCGTGGCGTGGTGAACGGGAGAGCGCGGGCCGAGCTGGTCGGGAAGGCGCGGGCGATGTTGATGCCATCGATCTTCGTCGAGCCGTTCGGTGGGTCTGGCGTCGAGGCGCAGGTGACCGGGACACCGTTGATCGGCCCGGACTTCGGAGCCTTCACCGAGACGATCGAGGACGAGGCGACCGGGTTTCGCTGCCGCACGGTCGATGATTACGTGCAGGCGATCGAAGACGCGCCGAAACTGGTGCGTCCGTACATCTCACAGCGGGCACGGAAGCTCTACTCGTTGGAGGCGTGCGGCGTGAAGTACGACAAGATCTTCAAGCGGATCACGACACAGGCGGGCGTGCGGTGATTTGACGGCCCCCGCAGGCCCCGCTTACAATCGTAAGCATGCACCCGTTTTTGCTGTTACTCGGAACCGCCGCCGTCACCTACTCGCAGATGCTCGGGCACACCTGGATTGCCGGTGTGGTTGCCGTCATCGGTGGTCTTCTGCAGGCGCTGGCCAAGCGGGCCAAGATCCCGATGATGCGCTCATTGCCGACGTTCGCACCTGCCGGCTCTGGCCCCGCCATCGCGCTGTCCTTGCTGTTCCTGGTCGCTGGAGCGGTGCTGATCGCCATTCCGATCGCAGCCACGACGCAATTCGGGATTGCGGCGCGGATCTTCTTCCCTGTGCTTGGCAGCGGCGCGCTCATGATGTTCGACTCTGCCGATCTGGTCGGCGTGACCACGCCGACGTCTGCCGCAGCGCTGCTGGCGGCCTTGATGTTGCCCTTCGCCTGCGCGCACGTGCAGCCAGTGACGAACTGCGTGGAAGGCCAGCTCGGCAACCAGGGGCCCGTCATCATTGCAGAGGTCGAGGCCGATCTGGCAGCGAGAAACTTGGAAGATCTGGCGCTCGTAGCCGGCCGCATCGGATGGGTGACGCTGGGCTGCATCCTCGATGACCTGGAGGCCAAGGGCAAGCTCACCCCTGTGCAGCTGGACACCTCGCGGAAGTTCAAGACCGAGAATCGCGCCAAGCTGCACGCGTGATGCGTTTCCTGCTCGCCATACTGGCCGCGTCGGTGGTGCTCGGGACCACGGGGTGCCCGAAGCCGTCGCCGACCCCGGTCGTACCTGTCGTTCCGGCAGATCCGACGTGTGGGCTGGACCAGGCCACACATGACGATCTCGTGGACAGCGTGGTGGGCGATCTGAACGGGCTCGACACGGCGTTGACGGTCGAGCGGGCACACTACTCGACAGCAACTGTGGGCTGCGTTGTGGACGAGGTCATCGGTGACTTCCACAACGCGCCCGATCTGATCGCGGCTGCTCAGCAGTGGCGTCAAGCGAACCCGTAAGGAGGAAACCTCACGATGATCGATTTCAGCGCGATGAAGCTCGGCAAGCAGGCAGCTGTCCACGATCCGCGCACGCTGCGGCTCGCCGACTACGTGACGAACGCGCTCAAGCCGCCTCCGCGCATCGACTGGAGCACGAAGGTCACGAACCTTGGGATGATGCTGAACGACAGCCTGGGCGACTGCACGATCGCGGCGGCGGGGCACATGATCCAGACCTGGACAGCCAACAACGGCAGCCAGATCGTTCTGCCCGACAGTGCCATCCTGCAGGGCTACGAAACCTTCTGCGGGTACAACCCGAGCGACCCGAGCACCGATCAGGGCGGTGTGGAGGTCACGGTGCTCAACGGGCTGAGGAAGGTCGGGCTGGGCGGCCACAAGATCTACGCCTACGTGGCGCAGGAGCCGGGCAGCCGGGCGCACATCGAGCTGTCCGTCGACTTGCTGGGCGGCTGCTATCTGGGAGTCGAGCTGCCGCGCTCGGCGCAGAACCAGCGCGTGTGGAGCGTGCCTCCAGGCGGGCCGCACGGCGATGGCGCTCCCGGATCATGGGGGGGTCACGCGATCCCCGCGGTCGCTTACGGGCCGGCAGGCATCACAGTCATCACGTGGGGGCAGCTCCTCACCATGACCTGGAAGTTCTTCACCACGTATTGCACCGAGGCGTACGGCGTGCTCAGCCAGGACTGGGCGAACGGCGCGAAGACTGCGCCGAGCGGCTTCGACTTCGCGCAGCTGCAGGCGGACCTGGCGGCCATCACGGCGTAAAGAGATGGCGGCCGTTCCGCTCATCGATCCGTGGTTTGACGCTGCGTTTCTGCGCGAGACGACAGCGAGAAGCACATCCTGCGCTGATCCAGCGACGATCCAGGACGCCGATGGACTGTTCCTATGGTGCCCCTGTGGCTACGGCAAGCCGGAATTCCCACTCGCGGGAGGGCGCCCACACGGCCTGCACGTGTCGTTCTCCAATCCGATCGGCGCACAGCCGGCGCCGCCTGATGCCGGCTCGCAGTCCCGGAACGGTGGCCCGTCGCGCTGGCAGATGAGTGGCACGGGGCTCGCCGACCTGACCCTGGCCCCATCGATCGCGACCGGAGAGCCGGAGTGCTGGCACGGCTACATCCAGAACGGACAGGTGCTCTTGTGACCCTCCCCGCTGACCGCGCCAAAGGCATCGACGTCAACGCCTGGCACCCGATCCACGACTTCTCTGCCCTCCCCTCCGATCTGAGCTTCGTGGGGGCCAAGGCGACCGAGGGCAACACTGTCACCGACAAGGCGTTCCAGGCCCACCGAGACGGCCTCCGGGCCCTCCCGCTCGATTTGGTCGTCTATTACCACTTCGCCCGGACGGGCCGCCCGGAAACGCAGGCCGTGCGCCTCCTGGACGCTGTAGGGCCGCTCCGGGCGAACGAGAGGCTGTGCCTGGACCTGGAAGTGCTCCCAGACGACCCTGGCAGCGTTCTGGCGTGGGTGGATGCGTTCTACGGGCGGATCCGCCGGGCCTGTCCGGGCCAGCGGCAGCTCATCTACACATCGAAGCGGATCTGGACGCAGTTCGGCAACCCGGGCTGGGCGGGCGCGGCAGACATCGACCTGTGGGTGCCGCGGTACAACGCCGCTGGGCACGAGCCAGAGCTGCCAGCGCCGTGGTCGAGCTGGACGATTTGGCAGTACGCGGACGGAGATGCGGTGCCGTTCACCTGCCCGGGCGTGGGCTCGTGCGACGCGAACGTCTGGAACGGTGACCGCGCAGCGGTTCAAGCGTGGGCAGCTGGGAAGTCACTTCTCCAAGGCTGACTCGGCCAGCAGCGCACGCCATCCACGGACAAATTCCGCGAACGCTGCCTCCAATACAGAGATCGCGCGTGCCTGCTGGTGCGACCAGTGTCCGAGCGTGATGCCTGCGGTGCAAGCGTGGCAAACGTACTGCTGAAGCTGTAGTTCTGGCCATGTAGCAGCTCCTGGAATAACAGTGTTTCCTGGGAGCACATGAAACGCCATTGCTGTTGACTGCCCGAAGGCAAACAGGCGGAGTGCACCGTGGTCACTGCAGCAATCACGCGTGCACACCACGCATACATCACGCGCGATCTGCTGATACTCGGCCGGGCAGAAATCGCACAGCGTCACCTGGCCTAGCATTTTAGCCGCCACCGAACAGGCGGAGCACGCGGGCTTTCACGTGCGCTAGCGTGCGCGCACCGGCCTCCAGCACGTACTCGCGACGGCACTCTGCCGTGCAACTGTGGCAGCAGTTGCAGACGTGTCTTGGATTGACTGGGCAGATGTGGGGCGGTGGTGGCGCGTGCCCGTTTGGGTCGAGCCCCTTCGCGCGGAAGGAGTTGACGGCGTTGCGTGCTGATGTCCACACGTACGCTTCATCGCTGCCGTCGGGAAACGGGCAGGGATCGGTGGAGCCCTGCGCGCCTGCGCGGTGTCCTTGCTTGGCGGGGGTCATTCGTCCAGTCCTTTCAGTGCACTCATATCGGCCTTAGCAACATCATCTTGTATGATGCGGTTGCGGTACGCAGCCCACACAGAATCGATGTACTTCAGCATAGTGCGCGTCACTAGAACGCCTGGAGCCGTTACGCCAGCGTCTCCAACAACGATCGTGTTAGTAGTAATCCAGCAACGCCCACACCCTAGTGCTGCTCGCACTATTCCGTTTTCTATCATCTGCGCCGGCTTCCATCGCGGGTCTGATGTAAGCGGAAGATACAGCCCGTCAACATGCACCGTGCCGGTCAGCAGCGCCTCCGCTCGCTCCATCCGCTCGCGCTGCAGCCGGCGAATCACGTGCATCTGATACAGCACCGTGCCGACCAAGGTCACGTAGGTAGCGCCGGCAATGCTGCTGACGGCCGCCACAAGCTGTGTGCTGACTACCATGTGTCCTGCTCTCCTTCATCGACGATGGCGCCGCAGTCCACGCAGCGCGTGTTTTCGAAGCGGTCCCGCCCGAGCGCCAGGTGCGCGCAGACGACGGGGCGCTGCTCGGGCAGCTCGTGCCGCACGGTCTTCGCGGTGTGGCCGAGATCGCGCACGCCTTGACGCGTGAGCTTGTGCTCGCTGCGGCGCTTGGTCATGGCCTGATCTCCCGCCAGCCGTTGTTGCGCACATCCCGCTCGAACAGGCGGCCATCCTCGACGATGACAGCGAGCGACTCCTCGTGCCCTTCCAGCTCGGTGCCAGTCTTGTGAATCGCGAACGCCACGATCGGCAACGTTTCACCACCCTGATCCCAGTCCACAGGAGCCTCGATGATCTCCCACCGGCCGTACGCCCGCAGCCTCAGCACCCCACGACTGTCGAGCGCGTACAGCTCCTTGTGCGTGGCCCAGGCGATCTGCTTGAACATCACAGCTTCGTCTCCTCGTCGTACACCGGCTCGTATCTGTAGTTGAAGAAGACGACGTCGCCACGCTTCATGCACACTGTGGCTGCGTGAATTTCGGCAGCGTCGTGCGCCTTGTCCTGCGTGCGGTAGCGGCCGAGCAAGCTCCAGTCCTCGCCGCGTTCCTGCATGTATAGATCGCAGGCGATAGGCTGTCTGGTTGGTGGCTTCGGCTTTCGAGAGAAGAGACGACGGAAGAAAGCGATCATGTGTGGGCTCCTTTAGGTGTCCTCATCAAACGCGCGGTTCACCTTCGCCCGCGCCTCATCGGTGGTGTGCATGTACCCGAACGTCGTCGCCAGCGCCGCGTGACCGACGCGCTCTTGGATGGCCGGCGGCGGCGTCCCCTTGTTCAGCATGTGCGTGACAGCGCTGTGCCGCAGGATGTGCGGGAAGTGAAACTCAGATGGGATGCCCGCGGCCGTGAACACCGCCACCACGAGGTGACGTACTTCGTGCCTGGTCATCCCCCAGCGCTTTCCGCTCGCGTGGCAGTGAGGGCAGGGGGCCAGCCGAGACTCACTGGCACCGCCCCGTTTCCGCTTCTTGATGGTGAGCGCTCCCTTGCCGGCGCAGGGGTAGCAGTCGCCAGGGCGCGCTGACGGGAAGACGTAGTCGTGCTGCGCGGCCTCTACGAACGTGCGCTGGGGTAGCCAGGCTCGAAGCGCCTCGCGGCAAGCGTTCGCGAGCGGCTGCGGCTCGGGCTCCAGGCCGCCTTTCAGGTGGGTCAACATCACGGTGCCGTTGTGGAGATCCACGTCAGTGACCCGAGCGCAGCCGGGTTCACTGGCGCGGCTGCCGTTGGTGTAAATCCATTCGATGAGGGCATGTGCGAGGGGGCCATGAGCGCGGGCGGCGGCGCGGATCTTCTTGAGATCGGGAGCGCCGAGCACAGCGCGCTTTTTGCGTATCTTTTGTGGTTTTCGGGTCATCCGCGGCTCAGGCGCTGCCATTGGTTTCTGCCCTTTGGGGTGTCCGCAAAGCGTTGCTTCCGCAGCGCGGACAGATAGTGCGAAACGGAGCGGCGCGAGACGCCAGCCTTGTCAGCAATCTGTGCAAACGGCTGCGGTGCATCTGTGAGCGCATCATACACACGCTGGATGTCCCCCACGCCCCTCGGTCTACGCGGAGCACGCGCGGGCTTAGCCGGTGCTTGTCCATCTTGCGTCTGCACGATCGGCTGTGCTTTGCCTGTCACGATCTCCGTGAGTGCACGGCGCAAGCGCGCTAGTTGCGTCTGCGAGGTGTGCAATTCCGCCCGTGCTGCCTCTACCGCTGCTGCAGCCAGCAGGTGGCGCGCCTCTGCTTCCACAACAGCACGCGCCGCGAGCATTAGGGGTGCTTCTTGGGAAGTGGGCTCAGGCAGCGGCTCAGGCAGCGGCTCGGGCAGCGGCTCGGGCAGCGGGGTAGCGGCTTCCACTGCTGCCACTTCAGCGGAACTCAAACGTGTACCCAAGCGGCTGAAAACAGCCTCGCGGGCAGCGTGTTCACGCTCACCGCCGAATCGAACAGTAGCGCCGCACGCCCCACACGTCACTGTGATTGGTCCATCTGGGGCGGTCCATGATGGGCGCTCATCAGCCTCTGCGTGTAGACACGGAGAAGATGTGCTTTGGGTGCCAGCGAATCCTACGAATCGACTATCGTTCATTTTTGGCCGTTCCTTTCTTGTCGTTATCTGTTTTGGTCTCTGTGTGTGACACGGGGCAGGCATCAGCTACTCCTTCACCCCCACGGGGGCCGCTGCAACCTGTTCATCTGGCGCGGCGATCTTGGCGGTGATCGCTCCAGCCTCACCCAGGCCGCGGATGTGCGGCTTGATCCAGGTCTGCCGCCGGAGCTGGTGGGCCGTGCCGTATGCCTGGTCGCGCCAGTGGCCCACCACCCAGTGTGCTTTGCGCGGCGACGCCAGGATCCGCTCGGCAGCAGCGCGGAGGTAGCGCGGCGGGGAGACTGTGAACTTGATGGTGCGGAGGCGCGTGCCAGTCGGTGGTGACTTGGCGTCCTTGTCTTCAGCGGCACGGACGTCATGCTCGTGCTTGGGATCGATCGATACGACTGGGATGCGCGTGTCGGCCTTTGGGTTCAGGCTGCGCTCGGTAAGCATCTGGGAGACGATCTCGACGACGCGCTTTTCGTCTTCGGTGAGAGCGCGTGACTGAGCCGAAGGCGTGTCATTCAGCTTCAGTTTGAGGCGTTCACGTATTCTCGCGCGTGCCTTTTCCGGCTCTTTTGTAAGCATTTTCTCGATTTCTTGGTTCAGCTCATGTTTCAGCTCATCCTCAGGCTTCTCATGAAGCCAGGCGCACCCTTCAACGATGTCAACAACTGCAGAGTGAAACTCGACAGTGTAGGCGGCGAACGGCACGCCCTCTGGGCAGCACACAGCATTAGCTGCTGTAGCAAACAGCTTTTCTATCTCGGCACCGCATGTGATGTGCTTGCTCGTCTCCACGGCCTGCGTAGCTGCAGCGCTAAGAATTCGCAGGTGCCCAATAAACTCGACGCCAGTAGACGTCATTTTGTGCCCTTTTAGGGCCTCCCCTACCGTGGCGGCAACGTGGACAATAGCTGAATACAGCAGCGTTCCAGCATACAGCTGTGCTTCGGGTCCGCCGAATACACGCTCGTGTGTCAGCCGGCTTTCTAGCTGCTGCACAGCGCTTGCTGGCGTCATCGCCGGCAGAGCAGCAAGGAACTCAGCCGTGCGTGAAACGTCATCGCGTGAGAGCGTAACCATCGCCGCTACTGACTCTGCGTATGACGCTAGCGGTTTTGAGATGATTGCACTTGGATCCGGATCTTGCGGGTCAGCCAGATTACGCCCGGCGAGGCTTGAGAGGACGAATGACAGACACGCTTTGATAGCTTTGTTGAGCGTCAACAGGGCGGCGTGGTGCTCAGATTCAGCCGTGAAAACGCGGTCTACTAGCCCAAGCACAGCGTCTAACTCCAACACAGGAACGTGCTTCTCCCACTTCAGCACCGTCTGCTCGACGGGGATCGCCGCGAAGATGCGGAAGTCGTCCTCTCCCCGCAGGATGAACCGGTGCTTGATCATCAGCCCTTCACCCCCACGAACAGCGCCAGCGATCCGGGCCCCCGCGCCACGTGGTCATCGACGCGACGCTGGAACTTCTCCACATCGACCGTGAGCGCGGCGATCCACTGGTCGAACGGCTCGCCAGCCTTCGCCAGCGCAGCGTCGCACGTTGCCTGGTGCTGCCGAGCGGCTCCGAGCGCCTGAATGATCTCCACGCGGCGCATGTCGGCCGCCCGGATCTGGAGACGAACATCGTTCAGCTCCGCCAGCAGCTGGTCGCGCTTCTGGATCAGGCGCAGCGCGTGCTCATCGGCCGAGGCGGCGTCCTCCTGGATGTGCTGGAGCGCGAGATCGGCGGCGGCCTTTGCCTTCTCGCTGTCCACCACGGCTGAGGCACGCCGGGCGGTCACGGTGTCCAGCTCGGTCTTCGCCGCAGCGTGCGCGGTCTGCAGGCGGGTCAGCTTGCGCTCGAACGGAGAGGCTTTTGGGGACGGTGCGGTTTCAGTGGTCATCAGGTGGTCTCCTTCTTTGGTGTTCACAACGCCGCCTTTCGCTCTTCTGCGGCCTGGCTCTTCTGGAACCTCCAGACGCGCTGCAGGTGCGCAGCGCGCTGGAGTCCTCCTGGTTGCTTGCAGAACTCGCCCGGGGCTGCCCGGCAGGTAGGGCATGTGATGGCCAGGGCTGGCGTTTTGGACGGGCGAGGTGTTGGCATCAGACTTCCCTCACGGCCCGAACGTGCCGAACAGATCAGCAGGATGGGGGTTCCCTGCCCCCACCGCGCCGACGTCGGTGTTGCGTCCGCACGTGTTCGTATCGTCCGCCGGGTCGCCACTGTCGATGACCGGGCTTCCAGCGGTCGGCGTGTACATCGCGCGGTAGGCGGCGAGCACCTGCGCTACCGTCGTGCAACGGGACCAGATCGCTCCGTCGGCGTAGGCGAACGGGACCTGCCGCACCTGGGCGAACTGCGGGTCTGTGCTGGCGCCGCCGCCGATGTCGTGGACACCGAGGCCAGTGTCCGCGTAGGGCGTGAGCAGCGTGGTGTCGGGGTTCCAGAAGCCGTTGTAGTCAGCGCTGGCCACGGACCCGGGACCGAAGACAGCCACGGGGTTCCAGAAGTCGAAACCGACGAACAGGTTGTTCCTCGCGCTCGTCAACTGCCAACCGTTCCCCGGCGCGAACGGCGAGTAGTGCCAGCCCAGCAGCGCGCCCCCGGCGTCGACCGTGTTGTTGTAGAACGACCCGGTCGACAGCGTGATGCCGCCGCTCGGGTAATACGGCGAAGCGAACCCAACGTTCGCCAGCACGTTGTGGTGAATGGACGCGCCCTGCGCACCCCTGAAGAACGCCTCGCTGAGCCCGTCGACCAGCAAGTTGTAACGCGCCTCGCCGGCCAGGTCCTGGACCATCCAGGACCCGCCGCGCAGCAGGTTGTGTTCGATCAGGGTGGGCGCCTGGCTAAAAGTGTTCACAAAATCGACCACGTGCCCCTGTGACCACCCGTACGGGTAGCGGTGATAGACGACGTTCCCGCGGATGGTGTCGGACGATGAGTCGTCGAACTCCAGGCCGGCCCGGACGCCGATGAGGACGTTCCCAGCGGCGCTGGTGCTGCCGCCGACGAGCCACCCGGAAGAGGCGAACCGCACGAAGCTGACGCCCACGTTGTTGCCGCTGAAGGTCTTGGCTCCGGTCGAGTTGCCCGAGAGCGTGATGCTCGGGTGGCTGCCGTCGTAGTCGGGCGTGTCGTTGACCGGGGTCAGGATGTTTGCCGCCAGCGTGTTGCCGCTGAAAGTGACCGGCGCGGTGCCCTCGGCCCCCAGCGCAAGCGGGCCCGTGCGGTCGAAGGTCGAACCGCTGACCTCCATCGTGGCGGCGCCGACGACGTCCACGGCGATGCTGGACACGTCCATCGAACCGAGCCCGATCACGTCGACATTGCGCAGGATGAGGTGCCCCGTCCACCCCGTGGCGCTCCGAATGCGCGAGCCGTTGCTGCTCGTGAGTAGCGCCCGTGCACCTGGCGATCCGATGAACTCGAAGTCGGTCGACCCGGACAAAACGAGGTCGCTGGCCAGGTCCATGTTGGGGCCCGCGTGCGGGCCGACATCAACGACCGTGATCGGCACGTGCTGGCTCTCGACGGTGCCGCTGGCCATCCGACTGCGCGCGTAGACGTCGTACGTTCCCGCGGCCACGCCCGTCACGTCCACCTGGTAGTAGTCGTAGGGGCTGCTCGTGGTCGCGTGCACCGAGGCGACCAGCGTAGAGCCGAGGTAGAGGTCAACGTCCGGCGAGTAGTTGTTGACGCCGTCCGCGCCGTAGTCGGGGGCGTGCGCCCAGATGCGGATGGTTGCCGGGGCGAAATACTGCATGCCGGCGACAGGGGTCATCACCCGGACGTAGGGGATGGCGGCAGTGAAGTATGGCTCGACCGGCCATGCCATCGCGCATGGGTTGGAGCTGCCCGCTGCCCCGCCTGCGCCGCCTGTGCTCGTCGTCCCGCCAGCACCGGCCGTGCCGCCCGCAGACCCTCCTATCGACCCTCCAGCCGATCCTCCCGCCACGCCGCCGCCAGCCGTGCCAGCCGATCCGCCGACGCCGCCACTAGCACCTCCGCCAGCTGACCCCCCGGCTCCTCCACCACTGGAGACGAGCGGCGTGTTCGCGTCCGTCTGCAGCTCGGCCAGAGATAGGGCGCGCTTGTAGACCCGCAAGTCGTCGACCTTGCCGTGAAAGTAATCGCCGAACACGGCGTTTCCGCCGATCGTGAAGGCATCGTTGGTTTGAGTAATGGTGATCGTCGATGCCTTGCTCCCTACCTGCGAGACCGTGCCCGCCGTCGCCTCGAAGACCTTGAGGCTTGAGTGGTCATAGGTCATCGCCAGGTACGTCCACTGGCCCGTAGCTGGCATGGTCCCAGCAGCAAGATCGACGTTCGAACTTGAAGCGATGCGCGCGAGCGGCTGAGAGCTGTTCCATCCGTACAGGCCGTATGCGAGATCCCCAGGTCTGCCCTTCGACGCGACGTCCTGCCACGATCCTCCGGTGCCGTTCGGAGCGATCCAAGCCGAGATCGTCAGCCCCGTGGTGATGTCCAGCGGGCTGCCGGTGCCGGGGTCTGGGATAGTGATGATCCCCGCTCCATCGAAGAGCAGCGCAGAGCCGTACTTGCCGGCGACCCACGACTGGTGCGTGGTGACAGTGCCATCGAGGTGGTTCGTCGTCACGTCGTGCAACGTGGTGCCGGAACCCTCGTCGAAGTTCCAGGCCGCCACGAGTGCGGCGTCGAGAGCACTGCGATCTGACTGAAGTGTGGCGCCTGACCTGCACGACGCCGCGACCACAAGACAACCTACTAGGAGACCGATACGTTTCATGGCTTGGTTCTTTCTTTGTTGGGGTTTGCACGGCGCTTCCGCAGCACCGCACCGTGATGTTCATCGAATTCGCGGCGGTTCGCGAACACATCTTTGCTCTTCCCGACCTTCGTCTGCAGCTCGGACACGAACGTGTTCCGCGACCACTTGCAGGTGTTGTTCATCATGATGAGGCTGCCCACACAGTAGGGCGCAGCGTCCACCGCGGTCTCGAAGTCAGCGCCTTCCGTCTCTAGCTTGTTCACCGCCATGTGGCAGGGGAACTTCTGATCGGCCATCACGATGTCTGTGATCTCGCTCGGGTGGCCGTGCGCGCCAATCCAGCCAGAGGGGGCGGCCCTGCGGAACGGGCAGTCACCGCACGGCTTGGTGGGGTGCCCTGACTTCGACGGAGGCTCGAAGGGCTTCGGCTCGTAGTCGAGGCAGTAGCAGTCGGGAATGGTGCACTTCTGGAAGAAGCCGCTCTCGTGCTCGTCGGGCACGTGGCCGCAGGTGCAGTCGGTCATCTCGGCCCCTTGCGCAGGAGACGCGCCGAATTGACCTCGTTTTCGGCCTTCTTGACGGCCTTCGATTCCGGCTTCATCATGGGAGGCACCCTAGCGCAAAATATATGTATTGCGCAAGATAAAGTTACGCTACGTAACACTACGCATTGCGTCATTGACAGCCGGCCGCCGATCGGGCACCGTAACGGCATGCTGAACACAACGATGCTTTCGGAGGCCGAACAGACCTGGGTCCGGGTCCTGGTCCAGGAGCTGTACTCGCCCATCCGGTGGTGGTTGGCCACGGCTCCCCGCATGCTGCTTCGCCGATTCACCAGCAGAAAGGACTCTCCCGATGCCCACGATCAAGATCGCTGACCCTCCCCCGCCGCCCTGCCGGCACCCCGAGCACAACCCGCCGTCGATGCGCGCGTTCGAGTCCGGCACGTACCAGCACACTTGCCCGGAGTGCGGCGCCCGCAACGTGTTCGTCGTGGAGAAGCCGCGCTTGCATGCGATGAGCGCTGGCTTCAAGTACCTCTACGGACGTCGCCAATGAGCCCTCGTCCACGAGGCCCTCACGGGCGAGAACAGAGCACCGCCATCGCCGTCCGCGTACCCAACCAGCTGCACGCGCTCATGCAGGAGGCTGCCGGCGCCGAGAAGGGCCCCCAGATGGCGGAGTGGCTCAGGAACGTGCTCCGGCGCGCTGTCCACATCCCGCTCGACTACGCCGCCGGCTACGAGGAAGGGAAGATGCAAGGCTGGGCCGACGCGCAGGGCTCGATGAAGGTCGCGCTCAAGGGCCTCTACGGTTCGGGCGAGGGGTAGGCGAGGCGATGACAACCGACTGGATCAGAGCCGCTGAGACACGCGACCGCGAAAACCGCGACAAGGTCACACGCGAGATCTCCGTGTTCCTGACGAAGTGCGCAAACATGCTCTCCTCTCGCGCGAACCTCAGCGACCGTCGAGCAGGCCATCGAGATCGCGCGGTTCGCGCGTAGCGTGATTGAAGGATGACGGGAATGAAAGATAAACCAAGGCTTGTCGTGTACGGAGCGGGTGGCCACGGCCGTGTGGTGGCTGATGCGGCTGAAGCAGCCGGATTCGATGTTCTCGGCTTTCTTGATGATAGCTGTTCTGTTGGATCACCTGTGCTTGCCTGGCAAGTGCTAGGTGGCGCTGACTGGCTGAACAAACCACCGCCGCGCTACTGGCCGTCCGTCCTGGTAGCACTGGGAATAGGGGCCAACCACGTACGTGAGGAGCTGGCTGAGCGGTTCCCCGACCGTGTATCTGCTGTCGTGCATCCGTCCGCCGTCCTTTCACGCCACGCCACGATCGCGCCCGGCGCTGTCGTCTTGGCCAACGCGACCGTGAACGCCGGGGCGCGAATAGGCCGCGGGGCGATCATCAACACCGGCGCCATCATCGAGCACGACAACGTCATCGGGCCGTTCGCGCACGTCGCTTCTGGTGTGGCTCTTGGGGGTGATGTGCACGTGGGGGCCGAGGCCCTGATCGGCACGGGCGCCTCGGTCCGGCGAGGCTGCACCATCGGTGATCGGAGCATCGTTGGCGCTGGGGCCGCTGTCGTCACCGACGTGCCCCCCGACACGACTGTGGTTGGTGTTCCCGCACGTGCGCTGCGGCGATGAGCAAGCTGAAGCCAGGAGATAGGGCCCTCGCCAAGCCGCTGCCGGCGTTCTGTGGGGACAGGGTGACGATCGTGGTCGCAGACCAGCGCACACGAACCGGGTATCGGCTGAAACATGCTGTTGTTACAGCACGCACTAGCTACGCATCGGCAGAAGTATCGGCGGGGCATTTGCGCTACTGGGTGGTGAACGACCGCGAAGGGGTGCAGTGGATCCGTGGGCACCACGCGGTTGTGTCAGTCGAGGCGAAAGCCCTTCTGGCGGCCTACTTATTGACCCACAGCTAGTTAACTGGCAGCATCTTCCACATGCCCAAGCCATCCATCCCGGACTCGGTCAAGAAGATCACCGACACCGTGCACGTGCAGAAGGCTGAGGTGACGCTGCCGATCGATGCGTTCCAGACTGTCAACGTGCAGGACTACAAAGACGCGCTCGCCGTCATCCAGCTCGTGCGCGACTCCGCCCTGGCTGTGCTGGAGGTCGACGAGAAGAACGCCGACGTCACCGCCGTGGACTACCGGCTGGTCGATGGAGATGCGGTGGTGACGGTTACGCAGGTGAACACGTAGCTGCATGGTTGCCATCGGGGACATGATCACGGTGGTCGCCGCCGCTGACTCCTCCTTCACGCTCGTGAAGGAAATTCTAGACATCTCCCCAACCGGTGCGTTCGTTGCTGGAACAGGTGGAACGCGCGTCTGGTACCGCCAGGAGCACGAAGGAGTGCACTGGATTCGTGGTGTCCATATGCCAAGCTCACGCGACGTGCAGGCAATGCTGGCCGCGCACAGGCTGGTGAGCGGATGAGCCTGCGCGTAAGAGACAAGGTGACGATCGTGATTTCGTCCCGCTTCACGGCCGTGTACCACAAGTACGTGACACGACTCTACCCAGACGGTGTGTTCGGGATAGATTGGACGATGACAGACGGCTCTGCGTCTGGAATGAAGGAACGCCTGGCTGATGAGGGGATTTCGTGGATTCGAGGCCACCACGAAATCGACTCTGATGATGCACGAGCGTGCATTGCAGCAGCGAAACTAGTGCCAGAGCGCGACGCGGTTCCACACCACCGTGAGTCGTAGGATGCCGATTGGAATCACGCGAATGAGTTCTCCTCTGCGCGCTCTGTTCATCTGTGACCCGAACTGGTCCACCGGAAACGTCGTCAGGGGGCTGGCTGTGGCGCTTCCGCGTATGCGCATCGAACTCCATGACTGGAGCCAGCCATACGGCGACTCAGACCACGATGTGGTGATCTGCATGTCCATCACCGGCCCGGCGCGCAACCCGTCCTGGTGCACGCCGCGCATAGCCTCAGTGCTGTGTGGTCCTGGCGAGATGCTTTTGGACGACGTCAAGCCGCTCTCCTTCTCGCCTGGCGTCGTCCTAGCTGGCGTCAGCAACGAGTGTGCAGAGCTGCTCCGTGTGGCTTACCCTCAAGCGGCAGCCGTCTACACCACACCAGGATTCGCCCACCCAACCAACTTCGTCCGGCGCAACCGCATCGGGCCCATCCACCGAGCTGGGTTCGTCGGCCGGTCCACTGCACAGAACATGCAGGTAAGCGGCCCGGTGAAGCGGCCGGAGATGTTCAAGGAGATCTGTGCGCGTGCCGGCGTCGAGCCCGTCTTCACCGAGCAGGACTACCGCTTCGAGGACATGCAGCGGTTCTACGACTCGGTGGATGTGGTCATCTCGACCAGCTCGGCCGAGGGGGGCCCGTTCAGCCCTATCGAGGCTATCGCATGCGGAGTGCCGTCGCTCTCCACAGACGTCGGGATCATCCACGACATGGAGCTGCCGGGGCGGTTCGAGACCGTCGAGGAGGCTGCCGTGCTAGTGAAGCACGCCCGAGGGTTCTTTCCAGCACAGCGGGTGGTCGCCTTCCAGCACGCAGCACAGGCGGTATCAGACTGGGTCGCCTTCCTGGACCGTGCTGCTATTGCCCGCGCTTCGACATCCGCAGGATGAAATCGGGCAGGCCCTGCCCCATCGAGTGCTCGTAGCGCGCCGCCACTGCACCGGGGTTGAACGGGATGTTGAGACGCGCGCGTACGGTCTTCTCCACGTCGTCCCGCTGGCGGACTAGCTCCTCCGGCGTCAGGTTGTCCGTGTAAACGTATGCGTGGTACCCCCCGTTGGGGTTGCCTTTGTAGTAGTCGGCCACCTGCGTGAAGTCGACGTCGAGAGAGTGCTGGCGGTCGCCACTCTTCTTGCACGTGTATGTCCACACGCCTGGCGCGGTCTCCTCCGCCTCGTCGTAGTAAGGCGTGCCGGGGTAGTTCGTGATCACCGTGCAGTCGAAGTCGTCTGGATGCACGTCGAGCAGCCAGTCCTGCACGGCACAGACGGTCTCGGGGCTCTCGCCTGGATGGCCGATGGACATGAGCGCCTTGACCTTGAGTCCGTAGCGCCGGCAGATGTCGACGACGCGCGTGTTGTCTTCGAGCGTAGCCTTCTTGTTGATGTTCTCCAGGATGCGCGGGGCGGCAGCCTCGAACCCGCACAGGATCCACCGGAATCCTGCAGTGTACATCGCCTCGGCCTGCTCTTCAGTGAACAGCTCTGCCTTCACGAAGCCTCGCAAGCGAAACTCTGTGTTACGGACGCGCTGGAGAGCGGCAATCCCGCGCATCAGCTCAACCACAGACTTCGAGACGTTCAGCTCGTCGTCGTAGAACATCCAGCTCGTGAACCCGTGCACGTCGTGCAGGTAGGCGATCTCGTCGAGAATGTTCTGCGTGCTCCGCGTACGGATCCGGCGAAGCGTGTTCGAGTTGCGCCCTCCGCAGAAGCCACACGCGAATGGGCACCCCAACTGTGCGACCAGCGATGTCGCCTTGTGCCCTTCGATCGTGTACCGGTAGCTCGACAGGTCCACGAGGTGCCGCGCCGGCCAAGGGCTCTCGTCGTAGACGGTATTCGTCATGAACAGGGCCGTCTTCGGATCGTCACCGTCGACAAGTTTCGGCGCGTCCGGCTCCAGCGCCGGGAACACGGCGATCTCCCCGTCCCCCGCCACCAACACATCGAACAACGCCTCCAGGTGCGTCCAAGCTCGATGGGCTCGGCCAGTACGTCCGCGCTTCCGTTCCAGCTTCATCGCGGCGTGCACGAGGGTCACGTGGGGGCCGCCCAGCACGATCCGTAGGTCAGGCCGCACAGCCCGAATGCGCTCGACGATGCGCACCGCCGCGGGGAGTTGTGGTGTGGTGGTCGTGAGCGCGACGACCTGTGCGGCAGTCTCGCGCACGTGCCGCTCCACCGCTTCCAGGTAGTTCGTAACGCCCGAGCAGTCGAGCATCTCCACAGTGTGCCCAGCCTTCTCTAGCACGGCCGCCACCTTCAGGATGCCGAGCGTCACGAATACCCGCTCATCGAGCAGGAACGCCGAGGGCGGGATCACCATGCACACCGGAAGCAGATCCGTGCGCGGCTGCGGGCGAATGAGCCTGGCGGGTGTGATCAGCACGGTGCAGGAAAGTCTACAACAGCGCCTGGCTTAGCCGAAGACGAGCATTGACCACGGATGTACGCTGTAGTAACGGCTGGCGTCGAACTGATCGGACACGGTGCCATCGTCGGTCCACGCGATGTTCGTTTCCCACTCCTGCCCGCCTACCGCGGCGGCCTGGTAGACGAGGGGCTCACCGTACGCGAATACTTCGTGGCGCACGGCCAGCTTGCACGACAGCGTGTCACAGGGTTCTCGCGTGGCGCAGCTCTCGATCATCGCCCGTGTGTACGCCAGCGCGTGCCGGAAGGTCAGGAACAGCACCGCGTGCGCGGTCAGCATGTTGTACACCCGCTGCAGGTGAGGGTACTCGGCGCACCGCCTGCGTAGGATCTCGTAGTGGTAGTCGTTTGCATCCGGGCGACACGCAGCGCGCGAGATCCCGAGGTAGACCGCGTCAGCGTTGTCGGGAAATGAAATGGTGAGCGGGTCCGCCAAGTTGAGACTGCTCTTCCACGCCACATCGTCCTCCATCAGGACGAATGGCTCGAACCGGCCAGACGGCATCCGGGTCACGGCGCGCTCGATGACCTTGGCGTGCCCGAGCGGCGCCAGGACGCGCAAGCTCGGGTTTGGCCCCAGTTGTGGTGGCGGCGTCCCGTCCACGCGTTCGTGGCGAAAGCCCTGCAGCACGGTGTTCATATGCTCGCGCCGGTGCTCACGCCCGTTCAGCCAGTAGAACGGCACCGTGCGTAGGTCGATCCGCATCAGCGCGGCGTGAGCGGCTTGGCCAGCGTGAAGATGAGGTCAGAGGCGCCCTCGATGTTGTTCTGCATCGCCTCCTGGATGTAGGCGTCGTTGCGCCCAGCGTACCGCCCATCGTTCATCGGCACGGTGCCCCCACCCGCGTCGAAGTCGCACGTGTACTCCGTGTTGTGAGGCGCGTTCGCGGCACGCCAGTCCTTCTTCAGATAGAACGTCCAGAAGAACACGACTGGTGGCCACTTGTGTGTCATGTCGCCGTAGGATCGCTGGGAGGCCCACCAAGGCACGGTGATCGTGGCCTTGGCGCCAGGCTTCAGGATGCGGAACACCTCATTGGCGAAGTGCACGCGCTCGTCCGGCTCCAGGTGCTCCAGAAAGTGGCTGCAGTAGATCTCCTCGATGCTGCTGTCGTCCCACGGCCAGCGCTTGAACGGGACGCCTGCAGCGATGAGCTTCACGTCTCGCTCGCGCGCCGCCACGTCCAGCACGACGTCCACGCCAGGGAAGCTCATCTTGTCCACGCCGGTCCAGTCCGGCGCTACCTTACGAGTCCCACATCCGATATCGAGCTTCATCGTCTCCCTTTCACCAGATCTTGCCGGCCGGGCCGAACTTGCCCTCGTGGTCGAGATGGCCAACACGCACGTCGCACGAAACAGCGCATCGGTAGTTGAATTTCCGAGCGTCCCCCCAGAAGTACAAATCCTGAGTGGCCATCCCGCCGACTGTCTGAGTCTTGAACCACGGCTGACGCAGCTTCGTATCTTTGAACATCGCCAGGCGGAACAGCGTGAAGCCCATCCCCAGGCCACAGCATTCGACGAGCCCTCCGTTCGGGTCGGGCAGTTGGGGGCGAAAGTTGATGTTCGGGTCGCGCGGGTCGCCCCAGATCTGACACACGCCGCCGGGCCCCTTCGTGAAGTAGCAGCCGCCGATCGCGCTCAGCTCAGGATGCTGCTCCATCTGTTCGACGAGCTTGAGCACACCATCGGGCGGCGGCAGGTTGTCGTGCTCGATGGTGAGGACGTATTCCCAGTCACGCAGGTTCGGCTCGTTCAGAATGCCTTGGATGGCGGAGCTGTAGGCGTCACCCACCTCCATCCCCTGTGCCAGGATGCGCACGACGCCGTTGTTCGGCGGGAAGCCAAGATTCCAGACCGACAGTGCGACCGTGGCCGGGATGAGGGCCGCCGCGGGCATGACGACGATGATGCGCTGCTGCTTCCAGGACCCGCTCTTCATCAGCCGGGCCCGCGCACCGTCGAGATCTGCGTTGTTTGCCCCGCCGAGGTCTTGAACGATCAAGCTCACGAAGGCGGACGATACAACAGGCGCTAGTTATCTGGCAAGGGGGCTTCAGCGCGTGTCCAGCCACTGGCGAAGATGTGTAGCGGCAGCCGTCCCCCGTGCGCTATCCGCGGTCCTCGCCACGCTTCGCTTGACGTACGCACGGGCCTCCTCAGCGCTTCCGCCATAGCGTGCAGCTACCCACTCCACAGCAGCGTCCAGCGCAGCAGCCACAGCCGTCTCCGTGCCTCCCGCAGCGGCGAGCACTGCCGACAGCCACGAAGGCGTTGCGGCACGCAGGAGTGCAGCGCCACGCGTGGCCGCAGTCGAGCGAAGGAGATCGGATAGCGGCGACATCAGCGGCGCCTCGTCCACTCTGTTTCGGTTTCGCGTTCGAGCGCCGAGAACAGGTCTAGCGGCTCGCGCACAGCCTCTAAGGCTCCCGCGGCCACAACGAGTTGTTCAGCCTCGGTCAAGGCACCGCGCCGACGCAAGCGCTTCCGAACAGCCACGGCTGCGATCACGCCAGCCAGAAAGAAGAGCAAGATCGCCCCCCACTTGTAGTAGCCGATTGACGTACCCTGCGACGGCGGGTCAGGTAGGTTGAATCCAGCACGAATGTAGCTGTTGATGGCGGGCGCGAGCCACTCAGGATGCCAGTTTGACTTGCTCGCCGTGCGGATCGCTGCAAGATACTGGGGCGCGCCGCCAGCCATCCCCAGCACGTTGCGCGCATAGCTGTCGAGATTCCGCGTTGGATCTGGGTAGCTGTTGGTGTGGATCTGGCTGCCGGTCTCACCGCTGTCAGTGATCCACGTGGCGTACGAGACCACCGATCCGTTCACCGTCGCGAAGTGGTTCACGTTCGTCGGTGAGTATGTGTTCCCAGAATACGCGACTGTCGAGAAAGAGGTCGATCCTTGATCACACAGGACTGCGCCGAGGCTCGGGTCTTGAATCGCATTGCTGGTGATGTGGCTCAGGATCCAGTTTGGCTGCGGCGACATCGATACACCAGGCCCATCTATCTTGTAGAACGTGTTGAGTGTGATCGTATTGTTTCCGCTAGTTGCTGTGTTGTTGTCGTCATCTCCGGCAATCCCAAAAGCGTTGTTGGTGTAGCTGAAGTCGGCCATCAAATTGTAGTCATACAACCCGTTGACGACATTCTTGATCTCGGACCCCCATCCAATCGCGCGGCCGGTAGGATTACTCTCGTTGATCTGTGACATCACGTTGTACGACACGTGCGGCGAGAGAATGCATCCTGTCGTGTAGCATCCAGCGCCAGGATCTCCTGCCATCGAGATTCCAATCTCGCCGTGGTAGAAAAGGTTATTGAAGACAGCCATGTTGGTCATCGTCGAAATAGAAGGGATTCTTCCGTAGAATACGTACTTCAGGCTCAGTGAGCTGTCAGTCCCGAACATGCAGTTTTGCACAAGCGGCGCTTGGCCATCAGCCACGTAAACTGCATGGTTGAACACACCTGGAGGGTCAACAGAGACGGGTGCACCAGCCGGATCCCATGCGTTGTGATCGAACAGGTTCTCTTCGATCGTACCTGCAGGATCAGCGAGACCCCCTAGATACATTCCTTGGCTGAGCGCTCCTGCCGTAGCGTACTGATCAGTGATCTCACAGCGTCGAATTGTGATGCCTGTTGGGCTAGGTCCCGAGACGTACTGGATCACTAGCCCATTGGCCAGATAATGAAAAAAGCAGTCCTCGAACAGCAGATCTGTGCCTGTGTCAAGCCAGCTAACACCATCCACGTTCCACTGGCTCGTGTTGAATGTTGGATTAAGTCCTTGATAATCAGGACTTGCTGGATCCTTGGCCGAATCGTAGAAATCGATGCTGATCACGAACACATATCCGGCAAATGTGTTCGTGAAGTGTCCGAGCATTGCGCCCATCCCTGCAGTGGTTGCATTTGTTCGAATCTGTGGGCGAGCGCCGGTACCGTACACGCTGATTAAGTACGGTTCTTGGGGGCTGCGCCCAGCCATGTTCCGGAATACCCCAATCGACTCGTACCACTTGTCTCCAGCTTTCAGAAGCAGCTCATCAGGACGCCCAAACTGCGTAAGGCTGATCCCATGCGCGATGGTCTGGACAGCCTGGGCCGGGCTGAGCCCTGTGTTGCTGTCACTGCCACCAGATGAGCTGACGTAGATGAGCACGCTATCCACCGACGGCGTCACGACGGTCCACCCCTGCGCGTCGCGAGACACGGCAGCCCGCGCCACAGAGGTGTAGAGGAATACGACAGCCGCTAAACCAGCACATATGCGTGATCCGTTTTTCATGTGCGAAACCATGCCAGTGACGCTCCTGAACTTGCATTCGGATTGGCGTCGTTGTTGATGAGAAGCGCCGCTGCGCCAGCCAGCACGGCGCTCGACGAAAGCGCCGCCTGGTACAAGGCAGCGAAGTACATCCTCCCGGCTGTTTGTGCGCCACCCACCCAGAAGCCCAGGCCGAGCTTCATTCCGGCGCCGCCCGTCCAACTCGTCCCGTTGTCGACGGCCAGCCCAGCAGATGGATCGGTCACTATGATCGTATCGGCAGCGGTCGATCCCCACCACGCCAAGCACTTATTACCTCCGCTCTGGTTCGTGTCGACAACGAACGTGGCCACGAACGGACCCGACGACGGGAAGTTGATCAGGTGACCGAGGGTCCATGCACCGCCGCCGTTTGCTATCGATAGTTGCGCCTCTAGGTTCCCAAAATCGATGACAATCTCAATTAGCGGGTTCAGACTGGTGTCGTAAAGCGTGAAGTAGGACCCAGACGTATTGTTGACGTCGACAACGAGCTGGACGGTCATCGTCGTCGATCCGGCGAGTGCCGTCTGAACCTTCGTTCCGCCCAGGCTGCCCGTTAACGCACTGCCGCCGGTGGCAAAGCTAAGGCCATCGCCAGCCGCGATCGAGGTCCACGAACCAGTGCCATACGTGATGGTTGCGTTGGCTGCTGTTCCAGCCGACGTGTCGAGGACCGCGGTGGGCCCTGTGCCGCTCGCCGCCTCATTGAACAGATAGAGCAGAAGTGGAATTGACATCGCGGCCCTCCTAGGTGCTCACGAACTTCATGTATGGAAGCACGCTCAGGTTGCCCGTGAAGCCCGAGATCGCGAGCGTCGCTGGGAGCGTGGTTGTGGCGCCCGTATGCACGCCCATACCCATCAGCCACGGTGCACCAGATACGCCGACGAGGTTCGTTCCCGTTGAGAACGCTGAGGAGTTGGATCCGAGCGGCGCCAGATTGGTGAGGGTCACCTGATTCCCGAGCCACGCAAGGTAGCTCCCGATCGCGTTCGAGCTGGACGAGTTCCTCCCGAACATGCCCAGCCAGTATTGCCCAGGTGGCAAGAGCATGTTCACCGGCACCTGAATGCGGGCCAGCATGGAGGACGAGATGCTGTTGTCCGTGCGCGTGTACGTACCGGTGCTGTAGCCTGAATAGGCCGACGTCAGTGGCTGGTTAATCGTCGCCGAGCCGTTGTTGTACGTGACTGACACACCGAACGACGTGCTGACGATGGCGCTCAGTGTGGTGCTATTCGCACCCGTACCACGCGAGTAGAGCCCGAACGCGTGCGTGGCCGACTGCTGCCCACTCACCGCGCCCACAGTGGAGAACTGCACTTGAGCTACGAGGTGCAGGAATCCGACACTGACTGGCGCGTGCACTTCCATCGGGAAGAACGAGCAGCTGCCAGAGGTGTTGGTGTTCGCTGCAAACACCGTCGTGTTCGCATTCACGATCGGGTACGGCTCGTACGTGGATAGCGTCGACTGCGCCGGTGCCCCAATCGAGATCGTGCTGCCGTTCGTGGAGATCGACACGGCACCGGTGGCGGAAAGGCTCGACGTCGCTGGCGCCGATACCTGAATAGAGCTGTTCGAGTACCCCATCGTCATCGCGCCGAGCGCGTTAAAAGAAAGCGCCGACAGGGCAAGCGTCGTCGAGCTGTTCTGCGTGGTGTTTCCTAGAGCGTACAGACCAGCAGAAGAGGCCCCTCCACCCCCGCCTGCAGCGGACGCAGTGATAGTCGAGCCGCTCAGTCCGAAGCTCACGCCATTGGAGTTGCTGAAGACGAATGCCGTGCCGTTGTTCGAGGCGATGCCGGCACTGAGGTTCACGTTGTTGTAGATCGATACCGTCGATCCACTGGTGGACAGCGAAACGCCGCTGATCCCGACGATGCTCGATGCAGCCGGCGCCGACGCTTGGATCGATCCGTTCGAATACCCCATCGTCATGCCACCCAGCGCGTTGAAGGAAAGCGCCGAGCCTGCCAGTGCTGTCGAGCTGTTCTGTGTGGTATTGCCCAGCGCGAACAGGCTCAGGTTCGCCGCTCCGGACGGGCCCGTAGCGCCAGTGGGTCCGGTCGCACCCGTAGCGCCGGTTGCACCTGTGCCCGCAGGCCCCGTCGCTCCTGTGGCACCAGCACCCGTTGCTCCCGTAGCTCCGCCTGCGCCGGCCGGTCCAGTTGCGCCTGTTGCTCCCGTAGCTCCAGATGCCCCCCCACCAGGCCCTGTCGCGCCAGCAGGCCCCGTCGCCCCGGTCGCTCCTGATCCAGTCGCGCCAGCAGGCCCTGTCGCGCCCGTAGCGCCTGCTGGACCCGACGCGCCAGTGATCCCTGCGCCTGTCGCTCCGGTGGCCCCTTGCACACCTGTCGCGCCTGCTGCCCCTGGCGCGCCCGTAGCCCCAGCGCCTGTCGCCCCCACAGGCCCAGCGACCCCCGTGGCCCCTGTTGCCCCGCCAGCCCCCGGCACACCTGTCGCTCCGGTAGCACCTCCTGGAGACCCCGCAGGCCCGGTGGCTCCCGTTGCACCCGACGCACCGCCGCCTCCACCAGCGCCGCCTGCGATCACAGCGGTCACCATGCCAGTGCTCGCGTAGTTGCTCGCGTCCTTGATGATCCCGATAGGAGCGGCATTCGGTGTCAGTGCTGCACGTCCAGCCACGGCTGTTGAGGTGTACAGCGTCTGCTGTGCTGTCGGCGCCAACCCCGTCTGCAGCAGCACTGTAGCGGTTCCGACGATGCACACGTTGACCGGTCCACCCGGGCCAGCACCAGACAGTGTCACGCCGATCTGGCCCGCCACTGCGCTAGGCGACAATGCGCGTTTCACGATGTTGTTCGCGAAGATCCGCACGACCTCGCCGCGGAGAAGTGCGGTGGATTCACCATTGAAACATGGTGTGTAGCTGCCGTCGTTCACGTACTGTTGCCTTTCCTTAGAAGATTCAGACCCTACGCACGTAGCCAAGGTGCTCCCGGCACCGGGTACACCATGAGATAGACGGTGACAGACAGTGTCGTGCCGTTGTTGTCTGTCACAGCGCACTGAACCACCGATCCGTTCGATGCCATCGTCAGCGTTCCTGTGGTGTAGCTGCTCGAATCAGTTCCTACGTTCGAGCCGTTGACTGTCCACTGGTAGTGCAGTGTTCCGGCCCCTGTCGCACTCACAGTAAACGTTGCCGTCGTGCCCACAGCAGTCGTGACCGGTTTCGGTTGCGTCGTTATAGTTGGCCCTGGAGCAACAAATTCATCGAGGATTACTACCAGTGTGCCGTATGTGCCGTTACCGACGCTGTCTGACGGCGCGTGTGAGAACGTCAACGCTTGTGACGTTGCAGACGTCACCCTGTTGTATTCTGACCGCGCTGCATTCGAGAACGCCACTTTTGTGGAAGTGAACCCCGTACCGGTAGCAGGCGCGTCGGTGAAGCCGGCCGATACCATCGAAAATCCGAGCACAAGTGCGGGCTGATTCGCGTTAGTCGCTGACACGGTGATCACATCAGTTGCGCTGCCAGGAGCCGCCTGTCGGCTAGCGTTGTGGCCATCAAGTGGGCTGGCCATGGCGCCACCCACCTCAACTACCCAGATTCCGAGGAACGATCCCGTTCCAGTCATATTGACCGTGACGGTCGTCGAACCAGCTCCGACGTTCGATGCTATGAACGTACTCAGGTTGTAGTTCGTGTCAGTGAACGTGGTGTCCAGCGACGTGTATGACTGCGACTTGCTATCCGTGACTGTGTACGGATTGCCAGACAGCACAGCAGTGAAAACTACAAGCGCACTGCCTGCTGACGCCGTCAACGTCACTGAGAACGTAGCGAATCCGGTGCCTGAGAAATCCTCGTTGGATACCTCTTGCAGTACGCTAATCACAGGAGTATCTCACTTCGTTCTACGGCACTGGCGAATTCAGCATGTTGAAATACTGCTCGAACGCGCTGGCCATCGTCCGAATATCAGAGAACGCGATGGTCGATGGCGGGGAAGCGGACACAGCAGAAAACACGCCAACACCGGGGTTGAACTGAGATGTGGATGCAGGAGCGGTCGCGTTGAAGATCCTGAAGTTGGTGAACGCTGAACTGCCCGACATGCCGTACTGAGAGATCGCTGACCACACAGAGGATGCGTTGACTGTCGTCCCTGCAGTCGTGCTGTTGATGCTCTGCGCCTGACCAAGCCAGTAGTTTCCTGGAGTCAGCGCAGCGGTGATCCCAACAGGAAGAATGAATGAACCTGACAGTATGTTCGAGAACGCTGAGGTGGCACCTGACACAGCTGTCGTGTTCATGGAGCTGTTGGCTACAGTCGCTTGTGTGCTGCCCGTCAACGACGATGTTGTGTAGTTTCCGTCGCTTCCGATCGATGCGATGTACGAAAGCGTAACTGCGTTGGTCACGCTGAGGTTCGTAGCACCACCACTGGACACGCTTACCGACTGGGCGATCCCAAGCGAAAACGTGTTGGACCAGAACGACTCAATCCGTGATGTGTTCGTTCCTGAACCGCGGCTGTACAGCACAAACGTCTTGGCATAGGAGAACGAAACTGATCGTGAGCCCGTAGTGCCACTAACGAACGACGTCCCGTTGGTCGCTTGCAGCATGCTTCCGGTAGCAGGACCAGAAACGTACTGGTTGATCCGTCCGCTGTTGAAATTCAGCGGCAAACTGAAAGGCTGGATGTACCAGGACCCCTGCACGTGAGCCAGCCCAGATGAGTTAGAGAACGGCTTGGGCTCGAAAAACGCATACGCTGCACCACCGATCGAAACAGTGCTGCCGTTGGTGGTCAGTCCGATCCCGCTGATGCCGGACAGCACAGACACAGGCGGGGCTGACACCTGAATAGAGCTGTTCGAGTACCCCATCGTCATCGCGCCGAGCGCGTTAAAAGAAAGCGCCGACAGGGCAAGCGTCGTCGAGCTGTTCTGCGTGGTGTTTCCTAGAGCGTACAGACCAGCAGAAGAGGCCCCTCCACCCCCGCCTGCAGCGGACGCAGTGATAGTCGAGCCGCTCAGTCCGAAGCTCACGCCATTGGAGTTGCTGAAGACGATCGTCGCTAGGTTGTTCGATGTCGTGCCTGCCGAGAAGTTGACTGCGCCTGCACCGGCAGCAGGACCCGAGATGACCAGCGCGCTGTTGCTAAAGCCCAGCGAAATACCGCCAGCACCCGAAAACGACATCGTGCGTGCGTCGAACGTGCTGCTCGACGACTGCCCTGTGGTGTTGCCGAGCGCGTAGAGCCCCTCAGTCTGGTTGGACTGCGCCGGTGCTCCGATCGAGATCGTGCTGCCATTCACGCTGATCGAAACAGCGCCCGTGGCAGACAGCGACGATGTGGCCGGTGCTGACACCTGAATAGAGCTGTTCGAGTACCCCCACGTCATCGCACCGAGCGCGTTGAAGGAGAGCTGCGATGCTGGCAGCACAGTCGAGCTGTTCTGCGTGGTGTTGCCAAGTGCAAAGAGCGAAAGGTTGCTGGGCCCCGCAGGGCCAGTCGCTCCGGTTGCTCCTGATCCTGCCGGTCCTGTCGCTCCTGTCGCGCCCGCCGTTCCGGTCGGGCCCGTTGCGCCAGTCGCACCTGTTGTGCCGATTGGGCCCGTGGCTCCTGTCGCACCACTGCCGGCTGGCCCAGTCGCGCCCGTAGCCCCCGTCGTTCCAGCCGTTCCGGTTGCTCCTGTCGCGCCTTGAGTGCCGGTAGGGCCGGTTGCTCCCGTTGCGCCAGCAGATCCAGTCGGTCCCGTGGCTCCGGTAGCCCCCTGCGTGCCTGTTGGCCCTGTCGCTCCGGTTGCACCCGCCGTTCCGGTCGGGCCCGTTGCGCCAGTCGCTCCCGCAGCACCTGCTACCCCGGTGGCCCCCGTCGCTCCAGCAGATCCAGTCGGCCCTGTTGCGCCTGTGGCTCCGGCAGATCCAGACGGACCGGTGGCTCCAGTGGCCCCAGCAGATCCAGTCGGACCCGTAGCCCCTGTCGCGCCGGCAGTTCCGGAAGGCCCTGTCGCGCCGGTCGCTCCCGCAGAGCCCGTAGGACCCGTTGCGCCTGTTGCACCAGCGGCCCCAGATGGACCCGTCGCCCCTGTTGCGCCGTTAGCTCCTGTCGGTCCTGTAGCGCCTGTTGCACCAGCCGCACCCGAGGGACCTGTTGCTCCGGTCGCCCCACTGCCGGTCGCGCCTGTTGCACCAGCAGCGCCACCAGGCCCTGTTGCTCCGGTCGCTCCGTCAGCTCCAGCTGTCCCGGTCGCTCCAGTAGCTCCGGCGGATCCTGTCGGCCCGGTGGCCCCCGTCGCTCCTTGTCCACCGCCAGCTCCTGTTGCTCCGGTTGCTCCTGCCCCTGTCGGCCCGGTGGCCCCTGTCGCACCTATTGCCCCAGCAGTACCGGTTGCTCCAGTCGCACCAGATCCCGGTGGCCCTGTCGCCCCCGTGGCACCTGTCGCACCAGCAGTACCTGTAGCACCTGTCGCACCAGTGATCCCGAGTGGCCCAGTCGCGCCGGTTGCTCCAGTCGCACCGCTTCCAGTAGCACCTGTGGCGCCTGTCGCGCCGCCTACGCCGGTCGCGCCAGTGGCCCCCGTTGCGCCGACAGCGCCCGAAGGGCCCGTCGCTCCAGTCGCGCCCGTAGCACCCACGCCTGTCGCACCTGCAGGGCCCGTCGCACCCGTCGCTCCGCCCGCTCCTGTTGCTCCGGGCACGCCGGTTGCGCCGGTCGCGCCTGATCCAGTTGCACCCGTCGCCCCTTGCACGCCCGTCGCGCCCGTGGCTCCTACACCTGTGGCTCCAGCCGGGCCCGTCGCGCCGGTGGCGCCAGCAGGCCCGGTGGCTCCAGTAGCACCGATGCCCGTCGCGCCCGTGGCTCCTACACCTGTGGCTCCAGCCGGGCCCGTCGCGCCGGTGGCGCCAGCAGGCCCGGTGGCTCCAGTAGCACCAGCTCCGGTGGCTCCAGCCGGGCCCGTCGCGCCCGTAGCGCCCGCGCCTGTCGCACCAGATGGACCAGTAGCACCCGTGGCTCCCCCTGCGCCCGTCGCACCAGTCGCACCACCCGCCCCTGTTGGCCCTGTGGCCCCCGTGGCGCCTGTCGCACCTGTAACGCCAGTCGCGCCGGTGGCCCCCACGGCTCCGGGCACGCCTGTCGCTCCGGTGGCGCCCGAGCCAGTAGCCCCCACAGGCCCTGTCGCCCCGGTGGCCCCCTGCACACCAGACGCTCCCTGTGGACCTGACGCACCCGTCGCGCCTGATCCGGTAGCGCCGACCGGCCCTGTTGCTCCAGTAGGCCCTGACGCACCCGTCGCGCCAGTCGCACCCCCGCCTGGACCCACAGCACCAGTTGCTCCAGCCGGCCCCGTCGCTCCTGTAGCACCAGCACCCGTTGCGCCTGTAGCTCCAGCCGGGCCGCTCGCGCCGGTCGCACCGTTTCCGGTGAGTTGCGGGCCAAGCCACCCTGTGTCGATGACGCTCATTTTCCTTCTCTTTTACTCGATCGACACAGACGCCTTGGCGACGCCTTCACAGGCGTTCACCGCAATCTGCACATCAAAGTCCTCCCCGTCATCGAACATGACTGGCGTGACGAGCCGAACCGTGTCCTTGAAGCCTGGAGGCGAACCGGCCGGAATCCGCAGGGTCAGCGCGGTCGCTGTTTCGCCATTCCGAATCAGGGTGAGTGTGACCGGCTCGGTCAGCGAGTTCTCCAGCACAGTTGCTCGGATGCGCTGAAACGTCCGGCGCGATGTCGGGTACCGTTGCGGAGACTGGCTACCAGGGGCGCCCGCCGAGCCTGGGTTCCCCCCATAGCTCACCATGGTCCCACGCGGATCGCCGTGAAGCGCGAGCGTGAACAGCACAGGTGCGCCGCGCGCCGGTGCGCCTCCCGCAGCACGGCCCGGTCCTGTCCATCCAGAATCGCTCACGTGGGTTGCCGGTCTCCATTTCCTCAGTCAAGTGTCCCGCTCTACCAGCGAATGATGCCTTGGCAACGCAGGGGCGTCAACCGAGGGTACCTCCAACCAGAGTGCTCAGCGCAGCTCGCTGGAAATCGTCACGCCGGGTCCCTGCAGCACAGGTGATGCCACGATCATGGCCGTCATCGCATTACGCTCATGGTGCCACGGACGGTGGACCGCACGCAGCCGATAGTCGGGCATTGGCCACCACTCACCCAGCGCGGAGAAGTAGATCTCATCGGCCCCCACACGCTTCCCCAGCAGTACGAAATCCTCCATCTCGCGCCAGTTGTTCGCCTGGACGACGAAGGACAACTGCAGCCGCTGCACAGGCCCCCGTGCTCGAAGCTGCATCACAAACGCCAGATTCCGCTGCAGCCGCTGCCAGTCTCCTCCCCGATTCACGCTGTAGGTCGCTTCTGTTGCGGCGTCGATCGAAATCTCCACCGAGCGCACGCGTTCCCGAATAGGTCCGATTCCGTCCCATCCAAAAGCGTCGAACCGCTGTCCATTCGTGTGCAAGCGGACAGACAAACCAGGATAGTCACGTGGGTCCAGTGACCGCAGGAGCGCGCGATCGGCAGCGCTCGCGAACGGGTCACCCGCACCGCTCACACTCAGCCACGTCAGCTCTTCAAGCACGCCGTTGCCCAGCACGGCCTGCCGAACCTGCGCGATTTTGCCCCGCATCGGCCCATCAGCCACGATCATGTGTTCGCGACAGCTCGGGCAAGCCAGATTGCACGTGCGGTCATCGGCCAGATTCAGAAACGTGATGCGATCCGGCTGGAGAACCGCCCAGCCCGGTGGCGCATCCACCTCACGCACAGGCCCTGTCCTGTCACGCAGGAACGGACACGCAGTGCAGTACCGGAATGAGCCGTCGAGAATCGAGGCACGAATCTCTTGTGCTTGCACGCTGCCGAACGCCTTTCGGGCGCCGTCCGTGATGACGTTTCCTACGCTGGTGGGCAGCCAGCCAGAGCAGCACACGTATGCGTCCCCGCGCGGCGTGACCTCCAGGTTCCGGAACGGCCGTGCACAGAAGCGCAATCAGCGCACCTTACGCAGGAAGAGCTGGTACCCAACGAAGACGACAGAGACATCACGGCCTACCTCGCGGATGAACCCATCCACGGCTGCACACACTGGGCCCATTCCGTAGTCGTCGAACACCAGCGGTGCACCGGGAAGCAGTAGCCGCCATACTGCACGCGCGTCGTGCGCAACCTCATCCGCCTCATGGGCTCCGTCCACATACGCACCTGCAAATCCAGGAGACAGCGTCGGAAGAACCGATCTTGCTTTCCCTCGGGCCTTCACGATCCCAGGAACACGCGCCGTGTTGGCGTCGAACAGCATCTCGTAGTCGGCGTCGAAGTGGTCAACGCACGTGACAGTTGAGCCGGCAGGCAGCAGGTTGTCCAGCGTCCACAGCGCTGATCGCCCCTCATAGCTGCCCACCTCCAACCAACGCACAGGCGCGCCAGAAGAGAAGAACGCAGGCAGATGCTTCTCCCATGCCCAAGTCGAATTCGAAAACCAATCGGCGGTGAATTTCGCCGGACGCTGCATCACCGATACCCAGCGCGCCACATTGGCCGCAGTAGAATCGCGGCATCATCGCCAGTCAGCCACGCACGAGAGGACCGGTTCCCGAGCAGGTTCCGATCACCGCTGACCAGCGACTGCACTCCAACGTGCTGATAGATGCCCGGGTAGTGCACGCCAACCATCCAGTCTCGTGCCGCGCCGATCTCCCGGATACATTCATCTGAGCCCGGTGTTGAACACGTCTTCATCTCCGCGTGTGCGTCACACAGGATCTGGCACGTCCTCAAGGGAACCTTCAACGCCTGACAGAACGAGAACTGCGCCGCATGAATACGGAAGAGGCACCAGGGCATCGTGGCGTCACCCCACGGGGCGTAGAACATCACGAAGGCACAGTCTGGCGGAACCGTGAACTCTCCGGCGTACTTCGCTGCGCCTGGGCAGCCCTTCACATCATCTTCAATGAACAGCAGATCTTCCTGCGCCTCGCACGCAAGTTCGAATGCTCGCCAGGTGGTCCAGCGATTCTCCGTGGCCGGTGCATGTGCCGGCTTCGGCGCGCACACCACACGCCATCCGGGGCGAACGGGTGGAGGCTCTGTGCCGTCCACCAGCACAACGCGATTCTGATCGATAGCAGAAGAGTCGACATCGATCAGCGTCGCAGCCAGATGCTCGCTGCGCCGCTGATCGGTGAGGACGACGATCACGGCATCACGGTAACAGTGACACTAACGATGACGATTGCATTTCCTGCAGGAGCGACAGAGAGTCCTACACCACGGGACAACGGGCCTGACGGCGCCGGGATCGCTACGGTGAACGCTCCGTTCTGTCCTCCAGCTGTGGGCGCGAATGTCGTGCCGGGAATGACCACACCCTGACACGACAGGCTGAATGACGCTCCGGCGGAACCGCTGTACCCGTAGCACGTCCACTGCGCCTTGAGATGCCCTGCGCCGAGCGCGATGGCGTCCTCGATAGGTGATTCGACCGGGTTGGCCGTGCAGTTCGCGACGCCCTGGTACACCCACAGTCGAGTGGTCCCCGACATGGTGGCGATGCCTCCCAGCTGCAGCGTGCCGAGAACGGGGCTGCGCAGCGCAGGATTGAACACGATCAGCCCGAGCACGCCACCACCGCCTGCCACATCACGAATGATGAGCCCGACTGGGTTGACCCCATCCGTCGGAGGAGTGACAGCCACCAGAACGCCAGGGGTGTCACTGGCGTACGCCAGCAGCCCATGGTTCGGTGAGGCTGCGGTGAAGCGCGCGACCGCGGGTCCACTGAGCACCACCAGGACGACAGCCCCGTTCGCGGCATCGGTGAGCGTGATGCCCATCGGCACCACGTTGAAGGCGATGAGATCGGTGGACAACGCCGCCGTCACGTGGTTGTCCCCGCCGGATCCGCGCACGACGCTGAAGGCCGCAAGAGTGCCCGTCGCATCCATGATCATCGCAGCGGCCCCGAACGAGACCGCGCCACCAGCACCGATGACGTTGTTGCCGTTCGGATCCGGATAGTTGGTGATCGCGAGATTCGCGATCGATCCGATCGGGCCCCCAGCCAGGCGCACGCCTCCGAGCGTGGCTGTGGCAGTCACCGCCTGGTAGGCGCCGACACGCACAACAGTGGAGGTAGCGTGCGACACGTCGAGTACCACGTCCGTGTTGCCTCCGTCCGGTGACACGATTCCGTCGATAGACACAGAGGCGTTGATGCAGTCCACACGCACGAGTGGAACGCTTGAATTCGCGACATCAGCCGCTTGGATCGTGAGACCTGTCGTACCGTAGACGTACAGCGCTGCCGCCCCTCCAGGCTGCGTGATGCGCGGTGGCCTGAGCGATGGGTCGAATCCATAGATGACCTCGCTGACATCCGCTTGCGTGGATCCGGCGGCACCAGCTCCACCTGTAAAGTTCATGCCACCACGGTTGAACGATGCTCCAGCAATGATGGCGCTGGTGGATCCTGTGAACGACGCTGTGGGACCTACCGTAGCGAAGTGTGTCAAAGACGTGAAGATGTCTGACGTCTGCAGTGCAGGGCACCACAAACTCGTTCCCATCTGCACGTTGTTGACTCCGTCCGTGTCGATGTATGAATTGACCGCTTGATATTCGACCAGCGATGTCGCTTGCGTGCCAGTCAAAAACACACCCACGTGCTTTTCGCAGCCAGGACCGAGGATCTCGGCGAAACCAACCGCAGCGCTCCGGAAGCCAGAAATGATCAACGGCCCGTTGTCCGTCGTGTCGTTGTCCGCGGCCTGCGTCGTTGTGTGCGAGAAATCACCAACAGCAACACCTGGCTGCTCGATGAAGAACACATCGCTGGCCGCTGGTACGGCTGGCAGCGTGTCTGCCGGCAAGATCACACCCGTGGTGTTCTTCCACACCATCGTGCAGTAATTGCGCAGCGCAACAGTCGTCGTCGTCGCTGAGAACCGAATACGGTACCCGCTGATCGCTGACACGCCAGCCGCCTCTGCGGGGAGGGCGGCTGCACCACCGCCGACCTTCTGACAGTTGAGCGATGTCGTGGAGCTTCCTGCGATCGTGTTGTAGCCGCTAGCGAAGGTGCTCGACAGCGTCATGTAGCCTGCAGTGATCGCATCTGCCAGCGTCAGCGAAAAGTTGTCCGTGCCCCGAACGATTGCAGTCTTCCAACCGACGAGATTGGACATCCAGCCCATATCCTGGTCGGTCAAGCTGCCCGCCTTCTTGTACGTCGCACCGTTGATGCGCGGCTTGACGAGAATCAGAAGGTTCGCGTTGTTGCCATGTCGAGGCAGGAGTTGCCCCACCCGATCCAGCGTCTTGAACGGAGTCGCGAGCGCCACGGCCAGCGCGGCAGAAAGCCCCCCAGGAGGTGGCGTGAATGGCGGATAGACCGACGTGTCCGTGTAGTAGCCCGGAGCGGCCGTGCTGTCATTCCCGTTGACCACGATGCCGTCGTAGTCGACGCAATAGACGACGTAGGAATCAGGTGATGGGAACTGACTGTGCTGGTGATCCGCACGTGCGACCGTCGCGTTCGTTCCCACGAGGTCAGCCACCCAGTTCTGCTGCACGGAGTTCGCCAGCGTCGAACCGGGTCCTGTGGCCCCAGTGGCGCCAGCCACACCCGATGCTCCCTGTACCCCTGTGGCTCCGGTGGCTCCTGTTCCCGTGGCTCCTGTTGCTCCAGGCGTGCCCGTCGCGCCCGTCGAGCCGCGAACGCCCGAGGCGCCCACAGGCCCAGTCGCGCCCGATGCTCCAGTAGGCCCAGTGGCGCCAGTCGCGCCGACGCCCGTCGCTCCAGTGGCTCCAGCCGTTCCCGTGGCTCCAGTCGCACCAGATCCGGTGGCTCCAGCTGGGCCCGTCGCGCCCGTGGCGCCCGTCGCGCCCGTTGGCCCCGAAGCGCCTGTCGCGCCACCAGGAGATCCCGTTGCACCTGCCGGTCCCGTGGCCCCCGTCGCGCCACCAGGAGATCCCGTTGCACCTGCCGGTCCCGTGGCCCCCGTCGCCCCCACGCCGGTTGCTCCCGTCGCTCCTGCAGCGCCAGTGGCGCCGCCAGCACCTGTCGCACCGGCAGCTCCCGTTGCTCCAGTCGCCCCGGTGGCGCCCACACCTGTGGCTCCTGTTGCTCCTTGGACGCCTGTCGCGCCGCCCACACCTGTGGCTCCCATTGCTCCAGTCGCCCCGGTGGCGCCCGTTGCACCAGCAGCTCCCGTGGCGCCCCCAACGCCTGTGGCGCCCGTCGCGCCAACACCGGTCGCGCCCGTGGCTCCAGCGCCGGTGGCGCCCGTAGCTCCAGGCACGCCCGTGGCGCCGCCTGCCGGTCCCGGCACACCCGTGGCTCCTGTAGTACCCGTGGCTCCGGTGGCGCCAACGCCCGTCGCTCCGGTCGCTCCCGTTGCGCCCTGCACACCTGTCGCGCCACCTGTCCCTGTCGCGCCCGTCGCGCCACCAGGGGAGCCAGCAGGCCCGGTGGCGCCCGTCGCGCCACTAACACCCGTTGCCCCGCCTGGAGAGCCCGTCGCCCCTTGCACGCCCGTCGCGCCACGCGGACCTGTGGCGCCGGTCGCGCCCGATCCAGTCGCACCTACCGGACCAGTGGCTCCTGTGGCGCCGGTCGCTCCGGTGGCTCCGGTCGCACCCGTCCGGCCCACCAGACCACTGCCGCTCTCAGTCAGCACAGCGAAAACCGACCCGTCACGCAGGTAGTTCGTCGCATCGAACACCACACCGACGACGGGAGCCCCAACGTAGGAAACGTACGTGGCGCGGCCTGCAACGTTCGGTGAGGGGTACAACTGATCGGACGCTTCCGGCGGCGCCTCCAGGCCCACTTCGAGGAGCACACGTCGCGTGCCCTTGAGCGCGACGTTGACTGAGCCACCGGGGCCCACAACGCCGGAGTCCACGACGCCGATCAGTCCAGCCAGATCATCGGGAGAATCGCCTTGTGCGCGGACGACCTTCTTGTTCTCGGCCAGCTTGACACGAACCACCTCGCCGTTCTTGAGCGCGTCTGATTCGCCATTGAAGCCGGTAACGTATACGCCGTCCCACATTTGGATTTCCCTCCAGAAACGTAAAGAGGCGCCACGCGCAGGAAACCTGTGGGCGGCGCCTGTGTGTCAGGTAGCCCGCTCTACCAGCGATGATGCCCTAGATCGCTCTGAGCGGTCAACCCCGCGTCAGCGCGGTGTCTTGCGTCGGTCCGACAAGTACACCACACGCTTGTCCGGAAACGTGACGTCGCCTGTGCGCTTGCACCACGACCACTTCGCGTTGCCGCGGCAGATCACCGGCGGCCTCCACACCTCAGCGTGCGTCTTCGGGTCAGGATGATCGTCCTTGAGCACCAGAAACGATCGGCCACACGTGGGGCACCCACCAGCTGTTGGCGTCCTGTCGTCTGTGTAGTCGAACTCGATGACCGTACCCACGCTCAGAAGAGCGTATCACGGCTTCGTGTTCACTCCGCGAAGGGCGCTGTTCAGCTCCAGCCGGGCCTGCTCGTGCAGCTCCACGGCGATGTCCTCCATGATCGGGATCATGTCGAGGATGGCTTGCCGGATGACAAGAAGCTGAGATGCTCGTTGGTCACCTGTAACTGCGTCCGCCAGGACTCCAGTTCGCATAACAGCCTCTCCAGATTCTTTGATCTGGAACCCGAGGTTGACGAGGCGGTAACGATCCGCGAGCCGATCAATGGGGACGACCGGTGTATCCGCGCCACCATGTGCTGCCGCACCTCCCCCTCCCCCACTGCCATCGCTACCCGTCGTTGACTTCTCATCCGACATTCGCCCGCTCGATGGTGTCGTCATGCATGGTGGTAGTGCCTTTCATGGTAGCGGGAACAGGGGAGTGCGTGTCAACAGAGGAAAAACAAAAACCCGCCGGAAGCAACGGCCTCCGGCGGGTTGAAGTGTGTGCGCGTGTCGCGGATCAGACCACGGGGCGCTTCAGCAGACCTTCGAGGGTCTCCCGAACGTCGAACCCGAGGTTCGTCGCCGGAATGCTCGTCCAGTCGTAGTACCCCTCGACCGTCGGGAACGGAGGCCCCGAGGACGCGTTGGCACCCGCGATGCCGTACGCCGCCTGCGGAGACAGGATGCCCACGTAGGCGATGTTCGGCTTCAGCCAGATCGGCAGAACGAACGCCGACTGGTCACGCGGCGACGCAATGCCGTTGCTCGCCAGCTCCAGCGCGGTGGTGGTGCCGAACACCGTCGGCCCGGAACCCTGCGGGTACTTCTCCACGGGGCCCTCGGACTGCACCTTCTGGTTGACCTGGAACTTGTGGTAGGTCTTCCGCAGGAAGTCGAACAGCACGCCGCCCGCCGTGTTGGCCGGGTCATAGCCGCCCAGGTGGACATTGCGCGAGAACTGAATCGCGCCGCTGTTGTTGGTCTGGTCCTGCAGCTGGAACGCCTGCTGCGCGTTGTTGCGGCCCATCTCGCGCACGATCTGCAGCTGGATGCTGTAGATCAGCATCTCCCAGCCCTCCTGCAACCCGGTGTCACCCGAGCGCGGGATGTTGGTGTCGACCAGCGTCAGCGTGCGCTGACCGCCCGGGATGGGCGAGCCGGCGGCGCCGATGAAGGTCTGCAGGGGCTGCGCATCGCCGCCCTCGAACTCCACCGTGTGGTAGAGGCGATCGTGCGTCCAGTCCGCGAACTCGATCGGGAAGGGGACGCCCCGAACCCGAACAGTGAGAGTACCCGTCGATGCCATGTGCTTGGATCCTTCTGCCCCGAGGGTCGGCGTGGCCGGTGTGGTCCTCAGAGCCGTTGAAACAGTCGCTGGTTTTCACCCAGCTCGACGCAGCGACGCCGCCGAGCTGCAAAAAGACTCCCGCCTACTGCGAGAGGAAGTTCGTGCCGAAGCCGCTGTTGCCCAGCACCTCGACGGCGGGACCGGTGGCCGACATGTTGTCGCCGGTCATGGGAGTCAGCTCCTCCGCCACGTGCGTGCCGAGGCCCGAGTCGAGCAGCTGCACGACCGGCTCGTCAGAACCGGAGAGAGCGTGGTACTCCTCCGGCGTGATGATGCCGAGCGCGCCGCGCATCGCGGTCTCCTCACGGTGGCCGAGGCCCATCAGCCCCTCCAGGATGCGAGGCGCCGCCATGATGCCAACGGTCACGAGAGCCGAGATGCCGGTCTCGCGGTGCTTCGGCGACAGCGCCAGCGCGCCGCCAACGAGACCGCCCAGCACCGCGCCGTGCAGCCCCGCGTGACGAAGCGCCTTGGGGTTCTTGCGGGCGTGCAGGTGCGCCAGCATGAACCCGATCTGAGTCGCTCCGCCGCCGATCAGCGGCCCTGCGATGGACGCGCGGTCGGCGTTGCCGAATCCGCGAAATCGATGCCGTGCCATTTGGTTAGTTCCCTTTCTTGTTCGTGGTTGATGTTTGAAACCGCGACAGGGAACTACCGACGGCGACGACGGCGACGCGCACCGCTCAGGCTGTGCGAGCGCTTCGTCTTCAGGCAGCGGCCGGTGTTTTTGTTGACGCCGAATCGGCAGTGACGCTTCATGGTTCTCTCCTTGCTTTGGGGTCGTTGGGTTCAGAGGGCCGTGCGAATCACGACCCCATTTTGGAAATGCAGCTCGACGGCTCCGCCGCGCATGAGCGCCGCGAGCGGGCCCGCCACCAGCTCGGGCGGAAGTTGAGCGAAGCCCTGCCCCTGCAGCAGCCGCGCGGCGTTGCGTAAGGCGCTCACGTGCGCATACGCGCCGGCCGCGGGCGGGCTCGCCTGGATGTTGAACTTCGCCACGGGGCGGCCATTCCAGTCCCCCAGCTCCACGGCCTCCGCGCCATGCAGCGGAGCGTTCGGATGCAGCCGCTTGATGTCGGCCACGGCCGGATGCTGGCGATGATGCTTCTGGTGCCACGCGTGCCGCTGGCTGTGGCCCATCGGCATCGGGGTGGGTGGCGCCTGGATCGGCGCCGGAGGCACTGCGGTCACGGTCTGTGCCACGGCCGCGGTAGTCACCGAGGGAGCCGCCGGGAGAAGCGTCGCGCTCGGCGACGTGGCCAGAAGCTCCTGGTTCATCGTCGTCACGTCGAGCACGTGCTGCGTGTCGAGATCGCGCCTGGCCTGCGCCGGAGTCAGCGGCTGCCACATCCCCGTGCGCATCACACCGGCAGCGATGGAGTTGTTCGGCGTCATCATGTGGTTTGCTCCGCAGCGGGATTTGGTGGGTAGAAACGACGAAAGGCGCTTTCCGAGAGTGATCTCGAAAAGCGCCTGTGTGTCAGGTAGCCCTGTGCGGGTGGGTGGTCCCCGCGGTTATGTGCGAGCAACTAAGAAAGCACGGGTTGCGCGGCGGTGTCAAATGGCAGTACGCTCAAGGGCATGTCATTCGCACTGCACACCGCTTCTCCGTACATGCTTCGTTACGCCGAGATCGCAGGCGGAGCCGGAACCGACAACACCCTCACGCGAGCGCAGATGCTCGCAGACGCTGCCTCTGGGCCACTCAAGACCAAGCTCCAGGTCACGAACACGCTGAGCGAGTGGACAGCGCTGATCGATGACCCCGAGATCTCGGTGTACGTCTCGCCACAGGGCGGGTCACCCGCGGTCGTCGGCTACAACTTCGGGAACCCATCGAGCGTGCCGACGCTGCAGTTGACCGCGCTGGCGGCCGGAACCGCGATGGTCGAGATTCGGTTCAATCACACGATCGACCGGTGATGGCGAAGCGGCGCAAACGCGGGCTCGGGTCGAGCGCGGCGGAGCACACCAGTCGAGCTGAAAACGCTGCGATACGTGCGCGCGAGATCGCATCAAACGTGATCTACGCAGCGGACAAGAAAGAATGTCGCGTGGCGCACGGCCTGTCGGTGATGCTGCAACGGCAAGTAGGACGCGCACAGGCCGAGCACGAAGCCTCCGGACGCTCTTACAACGCCGATGCCGGCATTGTGCGCAACGCACGGCAGGCATTCTGGCAGAACTGTGTGAAAGACACGTGACTCGCCAGCTCGCCAACCCTGGCTCGTGCGACGTCCGCTTCTGGGACTTCGCCCTCCCCGTCGCCTGCGGCTCGATCGCCGGCCTGGGCATGAGCATGGCTGCACGCCTCCTCACGGCCGGTGAGCAGCCGGGCACGCGAGACGCTGCCGCGAGCGTGGCACACGCCATCGGGTTCTGGACGTTCGGCGGCCTCACGTTCGTGCTGCGGCAGCGCCGCCGGCACTGAGCGTTTTGACGGCACAGTGCTCGCGGGCGTACGCTCGTGGGCATGGCGTACAAGAACCGCGCGGCCGTAGCGAGCCGCATCAGAGACTTCCGCTACGCTGTGCGCTCCGGCGCCTGTGTCACCGCCGGCCACCTCTTGCGCGAGCTGATCACGCACCATCCAACGCTGAAGCCCCGCACCGTGACGCGGCTGCGCCAGCAGATAAACTCGTGCCAGATCGCGGATCACTTCCGCAAGCGAAGGAGTCGGTGATGGCGAAACCAGCCTCGAACGGACAGCGCTGCCTCACGCTGTTCAAGAGCGCCATGCGGGCGGATTCCGTGTTCGACCGCGCGGTCAAGAAAGCCTTCGGCTCACGCGCGACGCGCTGGACGGTCACGCAGGCTCAGGTCTCAGCCAGCCCGCCTGTGCGCGCCGCGTACAAGCGTAAGGTGGCCATCGACAAAGCGACGAGCCGTGCCTGTCACGTGATGCGGCGCCGACCGGGTGGCTTGCTCTTCGGCGACGCCGCTCCGCCCGCGCCGCCATCATCCCCCGCCGCCCCCACCGCGCCTGTCGCCACGAAGACCGGCACCGGGCGCTCCCGGCGCCGAAGGAGACGGTGATGGCCCGCCGACGCCGCGCCCGTCTGGGCTCCGCCCGCGAATCCGCCATCGTGTACGAGACGCCAGTCTGCTGGGTCCGCAGCGACCGCAAGGCGTACACCGTCTTCAGGACCGGCGTCGTGGCCAGCACATCAGACAGCGCCTACAAGAAGACAGCCGACGGGCTGTCGATCGCGAAGGCCCGCTGCGACTACCTGACGAAGCGAACGGAGAAACGCTGATGCCCATCCTCCGCAAAGGCCAGCGCTGTTCACCCGGTGAAGAGCGTGTCAACATCCGCTACTACGCCGCGCCGAACACGGCGCCCAGTGGCGGCTTCTGCCCCGCATTCCGCAACGGCACGACCGAGCACGGCAGCATCTACTGCACAGGGATGGACAAGGATCGCGCATTGCGTGTCGCCCGCGTGGCTGCCTTTCGTGCAGGCAAGCGATACAGCGGCGACTGGTGCGTGATCATCGGCAAGGGCACGCGCCACACCCCGCGCTACCGGCGCTGACTTGACGCCAACAAGCTGGCGTCTATACTGCTCGACATGATCAGCTCACATTGACGCCCGGCCGGTTGCAGGTTCCGCTGACCCCGTGATCCACTACGTGGTCACCAGACGAGACCTCCCCCTTGGTGTTCTTGGTGCGATGCTGATCCACGCCGCAGGCGAATCGAGCCCCGGCAACCTGACCGAAGGCACGTACGCCATCGCCCTGGCCGTGCCCGATGAGGCCGCGCTCATCAAGCTCCTGCTGCGCTTGCAGCGCCAAGGGCTTCACGTCACGCCGATCCACGAGCCCGATAGTCCGTTCAACGGGCAGCTCATGTCGATCGGCATTCGGCCGGCGCCGCGCTCGGAGATCGCGCGGTACCTGTCCGACGTTCCCCTTTTGAAAGATTCGTCCGGGTCGTCTAAGAGAGGACCACGCGAAAGCGTGACGCTGGTTTAAACCCAGCCCCGGGCACGCGTCCGTAGCTCATTTGGTAGAGCGCCAAGAGTAATGACCTTGGAGGTGCCTGGTTCAAATCCAGGCGGACGCACCATCAATCCACTGCAGCAGCGTCGAGCATCGCCCACTCTCCAGCTGTCGTCCGCACGAACGGCACGCCGCCAAACTTGACGATGTCGGATCGGATGACGTCTGCGTCTCCAAGAAGACGGACAGGATAGAGCGGGCGCACGCATAGAACCGTGTGTTTCATGTTCATCGGCTCTTGCCGTCTGCAAATCACGAACCAGATCATGAGCCGCAGAACTGGCGGGGTTTCTGCTCAAATCGTTTCACTCACGTACGCCGCTGTTACGCCAGCAGATCGTTCACGCTTAGCCCTTCCTCTTCCATCAGCGCACGTATCTGCTTTTCGGCTTCACGCCGCAGCTGCACAATCCGTGACTCAGTAACTCCGAGCTGCCGCCCGGTCTCGGTAGCGAAGATTCCCGCTAGGTGGTCTCTGATGACTCGTTCGAGCCGACTGGGCAGCCCACGCAACACAGTATCGAAATCCAGCTGTCTGAGCCGGTCTTCAAGCTTCCCCATATCCCGTGCTTGGCGGGCGACGACGCCCTCATAGTTGGCCACACGGCGCGTGTGATACTTCACAGCAGCAGCCGCTCGATCTGGATCCCGTCGCTGCTTTGCTAGTTCATCATGCGGGACAGGGCCCTGCCGCCGCACGTAGTCCATCATCGCGCCACGGATGTAGAACTTCGAGAACGTGATGAACTGCAGGCCGCGGTCTTCCTGGAAACGGCGCTCGGCCATCAGGAGCCCGATCATGCCTTCGGAGACGAGATCGTCTTCGTCGATTCGGTAGCGCCGGGACAGGCTACGGGCAATCCACCGGGCTTCCTGAAGCGCAGAGAAGATGAGATGGTCACGGGCCACGCGACCATGCTACGGGAGGGCGGCTGGGGTGACTAGCGGCGCTCATGGTTCACGAGAATTGACGAGCCTCACTGTCGCCGTCGGGTGCGCTTTCTTCGCTGCAAGAACAGCCTTCCGCGACCGTCCCCCACGACGTGTATGGCTAGACCACAGAAACCAGCTCAGAGGCGCCGCACGATCGCGGTACACGCGCACCTCAAGCATTCTGTCCTACCGATACACGGCGCGGTTGTCCCACGGCGGAAGGTCCACGCGCGGACACGCCCTACCGGTGAGCTTGAGGCCCTTTTGGGTGAGCGCAATGGTAGCGCTGGACCGCGCTCCCCCACGTGCCAGCAGGCCCCGCTTCACGAGGCTACGCTCTGCCCGATCGATCTCGCCAGGAGACACGCCCTGCTTGCGCACAACGTGACGAACGCCGCTTCGAAGCGTCGGCGTGGTCGGAGAGTGCCGCAGTGCCCAAAAACGGGTCGCGCAGAGGAGGAGCGTTGTCACATTCGGCTTGCTCATCCTGCAATCCTACCGCCGCTTGCTCACGGTTCGCAAACGCCACTCGTGCGGCTGCAGATCGTCGAGCGCAGCCGTGCATGAGTCCCGCTGCGTATCGCTCGATGCGCCGTGGTGGTCGAGGTACGACGACTGCCACTTGCCGGCGAACTTCGTGGACCTGTGCACGACCACCGTCTTGCGCGGGTCACGCCGGTTCTGCAGCTCCACGCCCGTGACCCGCTCGCCATCGCAGACGTAGCGCTTGCTCTTGAGCCCGAACAGGAGCTTGCGAGTCTGGATGCGGATGGGCAGGCCACGGCTCATCGACGTCTGCGTGCGCCCGTGAACGTGGCGGCCTCCGGCTCGATCTCGACTGGGCACACCCCTGCCTTCAAGAAGTAGAACCGGTCCCCATACCGCGACTCGCGATATGCACGGCTGCCTGGAGGTGGTGGGGCGTGGACCTCACACACGTTGACGGCGCCGCTCTTGATCAGCTTGATCATGTTCGTGTGATAGGTCTTCGTCGGCCCCGCGACCGTATCGCTATACGCGAGAGCGTTCGAGATGAACCCGATCGTCTTGTCACTCGGCGTTCGCCACTTCTCTAAGAACGCCGCCAGTGCAGGCGTCAGCCTCATGTTCGGCGCTGGCCGCGTCTGTTGCACGCGCTTCACCCGATCGCCAGGACCGATGGCATCGCGGATCAGCCTTCCAGTGACGTCTTCTACACGAGCCATCTCAGCGTCTCCTCTTTGATCGGCCGATCCCAGAGCACGACAGATCGCGAACCAGAATCCACCGGCTCGTGCCGGATACGTGCAAGCCCCGCGCTCTTGCCGCAGAGCGGACACGTTCTGCCTGCGCTTTCGTGTGGCCGTCCATATCGAACGTGACTTCCCGCTTGCCGCACTTCACGGTGTCGAGAATCAAGTCGAGCCGCGTCTTCGCCATCTACCGCCGTCCTTTCACAGTCGCCCGGCCGATCATGAACGCGAGCCCAGCGGCGACCACGCCCAGGCCGATCGACTTGATGGTGTACCAGCGCACGAAGTAGTCCGGGGCGACCGTGATCGCCGTGCGCGCGTCCGTAGCGAAGTCACCCAACCCTGCCTGGATCAAAACGGCGCCTCCTCACGGTCCGGGATGTTCTCGCACCGCTCGATGTACTGGCGGGACCGCCGCACAGCTTCCGACCGCTCGGGCAGCTGCAGTCGGAACCCCACCGCCTCTTCGAGCACCGGCAGCCGCTCGGCTAGGTCTTCCCAGTGACGTGTACTCGGCACGGTGACGTCGAGCGCCTCCGCCCAGCTCGCGACCCTGCGCCCCGGCGTGCGCCGCTCGAACTGCTCGTTGAGCGCGTCGAACCGGCCATCGCCCATCCGCGCCCGCGGCTTTGGCCCTCGCCGACCGTGGTTGACCCAGGCGCGGTACGCTGTGCAGTCGCTGCCGCAGTCTAACTCCACGAACGAGCGTAGCCGCGGGTTGGCGTTGAGTAGCTCGCGCACGGGTTCACGCTTCACCTTGAAGGTGCGCGGGCGGGCCTCGCGGGACGCCTCGCGGAAGCACCGGCGCCGCACGGGATCCTTCGGCGTCTCGTACACCCACGGCATCCCGAGCTGGTCACGGCCGCGCAGGAGGTGCAGGCCCACCGCAACGGCAGCGACGCCCAGCGCCAAACCGCCGAAGTGCGAGTTAACCAGCATCTGCGATAGGATACACCAAATGGCGTCCGTCGATCTCAGCCAGACCCACCTGAAGACCGTGCACGTGATCGCCGTTGTCCTGGCGCTCCTGTCAGCCGGGCTCTACATCGGCCGCACGTACGTCAGCCTGACCTGGGCTGTGCGCGATCTGGACAACAAGCAGAAGGAGATCCCGACCAAAGAGGATCTCCGCCAGCTGCACACTGAGCTGAACGTGGAGCTGACCCACGCTGCCGCAGAGCGCGCGAAGTTCTACCTGGAGCACGCCAAGGCGGAGTGCGAGCCGCCGGTCAAGCACGGGGGGAAGTGGAAGTGCTCGTGGGTGTGGCCGCCACCCGAGGACTAGAAGCGCCGAATCTTCGTCTGCAGCCGGCCGCTCTTCGAGCGCGCGATCGTCTTGTGCACGCCGGTGTAGTGGTTGTCGACCAGCGCATGTGCGTTCGTTCCCTTGCCGTCCTGCACGCACTTCTTCGCGAACGTCAGCGCTTCTTTCTCGGTGCTGAAGCTGCCGGTGTCATCCACGCCGGAAGAGAACAGCCGCGTGAAGTAGCACAGCACCGAGAACGGCTTGTCGTCACTCCCGAGCCCTCGACGTCTCATCACTTCCCTTTCAAGTTGGTTCGGCACTGCCGATTCGAGCGCGGCGGGATGGTGTCGAGTGCTGGTCCGATCAGCTTGGGGCCGCGCCGACCGCGCCTGCGGCTCTTCACGCGCGCTTCCGATGGTGGGACACCAGCAAAACCACGCCCAGCCCGGCAGCCAGGATCGCCATGCCAGTCGCTGCGTCGAGCTGGATGTGATCGAACTGGGCCGGGATGAACGCCTTCACGTCCAGCGAAGCGTGATCGATCGGCAGGCCCCCGGGGGCGAACGTCGGCCCTCGCCCATAGCCGTACGGCGAAGGCGGCGGGTAGTAACCTGGCTGTGGCTGCTGGTAGTACGGCATCGAATCTCCCCCTGGTTGCGGCGCGGGTGCGGCGGGCGGCGGTGACGGGTTGCTCGGATCGATTCCAGCCGCTTGCTCGATGGCCGCCGCCATGTCGCTGGCCGACGCCGCGATCATCGACGTGGTGGCACGATGCCAGTTTTGAGGGACCCGCCTGCCAGCGCCCTGGACGACGTAGACGACCAGGGCCCGGTTCGCAGCAGCCGCTGTGGCGGGCCCCACCACACCGTCCACACGCACGAGCAGCTTCGCGTCCTGGCGCTGCTGCCCGAGCGCGTTGAGCGCGTTTTGGAGACGCACGACTGCCGGCGAGACCGCCGCGCCGAGATAGCCTGAGAGCCACATGACCGAAAGCCTAAACCTTTGGCACTTCGGTAGGCAAATAGCGCCGGTCGATGCGGGTCAGAGTAACCTTCCCCTCACGGACCGTGATGACGAGATCCGCATGTGCGTGCTCAGTCAGGAGCTGCGCGAACACACGCCCAATCGCCTGCCAATAGGCGGTGATGCTGGCTGGCGGCTGCGGCTGCTGAGGCAGGCTCATCGGTGGTGCAGGTAGTACGCGGTCGCGGCCACGCCCACCGCAACGCCGATGAGGATGCCCACAGCGATCGTCGGGATCATGCGGGGGCACGCCTCGGCCGCCGCGAGCGCGGAAGGTGGCTTCATGGCGAAGCGCGCCGCGGAGCCAGGGAGGGGAATGTCCATCGTGCCGCCGTTGGGCAGGACGAGGGTGCGGGTGTTCGAGGAGGCCATCAGCGTTTCTTCTCCCACGGCCGAGCGCAGCCTTTGGCGTAGAACTGATCCGTGAGCTGATGCACGGTCGACCGACGCGCGTATCCAGTCTCGATCTGGTCGAGCATCGCGCTGGCAACCTTGCAGTCTCCGCCGCGCAGCGCACTGCGAAACCGGCTGATCGCCTTCGCTGTGCTTTTGCGCCCGACGGCAACGAATTGGTTGTGCTGCGCCATCAGCGACGCCTCCGCTTGCGGCGCGCACCGGACAAGAACGGCCCTGAACGCCGATCCTTGATCGCTGCTGCGTACCCGGCCCGATTCTGCAAGTGATTCTTCATCACCGTGCAGCTCGCGAAGTGCAGCAACCAAGTGCCTGGCGGCCGGTTCGGACGGCTCATGAAACTGTCCGTCTTGACCGTGGCAAGCCCCTCACCACGCTTGGTGCAGCGGATGTTCGTGACCGTGCAGAGGTTGCCGCCGTACCCGCGGCTCGGGCACTCCTTGTTGAACGTCGCAAGGTTCGTGTACTTCTTGACCTTGCCGCCGATGCGCTTGGTGACTCTGTTCATCTAGGGCTCCGTCACGTCGAAGTCTCGATGCTTCGCCTGGGGTGGGTGCACGCCGAACTTGCTCCGGCCGGGCAACGTAGTGTCGAGCGCGATCCACTGGCGCGGGTTGTTCTTCGGGTAGCCAGCCAACGTGTAGATGTGGTCCCACGTGGCGCCAGTGTTGGACGTGATGCGGAACCGTGTGTTGAAGCCGTTCTCCATCGCGAGTACGGCACACGCCACAGAATGGTCGTCGCACTGCCGCGTGATCACGTCGCACTCCGGCAGGTACACCCGGCCGGTCGCGGTCATGATGTCGTACGTCTCCACCTGCTCGGGCTCGACCGCGATCGATTTCACCTTGGCCCACGGCCGCCGCGTCGCCTCTGCACGCACGGTCAAGCGGTGAATCTGGTTCTTCCCCGCGCCGCCGTGCTCCTCTGCGCTCAGCGTCTTCCACGCCATCGAGTGCCCGAACATGCGCTTGAGCACGCGGTACTGCAGCGCCAGCGTGTGCGAGATGGTCGAATACACGAGGTTTGAGCCGCGCGTGCTCAGGCCGCCATCGCCCATCTCCATCGCGCGCAGGATGGTCTCGATCGTCTTCGGGCCGTATCGAAACGATGGCAGTCCCTTCTCGATGGCGGTCCGGCCCAGGTCGTACGATTCGGCGAAGTCGCGCGCATGCAGCTTGATCTCGCGCGTCCGCTCCGTGAACGGAATGTCGCGCGCACGAAGGATCTCGATGACCCGCTCGCGAATCATCTTGCGGTTCGCGACACCCGCAATCGACAGGTAGTCCTGCGGTCCGTTTTTCTTCTTGTTGCTGCGGCAGCCTTCAGCCAGGTACGCCCCGATCAGGAACGCCGTGGCCTCGTCCAGCTCATCGGCAGCGGCGCCGTCGAATCGGCGGGGCTGCAGCAGGTCATCGCCGAGTCGAATGTTGGCGATCTGGACCTCTTCCGCGTCCCCGTACGTCCCGCCCTCCGGCACGCGCAGGATCTTGTGCGTCGGGCTCAAGCGCAGCTCGTTGCCGTTGTCGATCCCGAGGCGGATGATCTCTTTCGGGCCGCGCTCCCACGTCTTCATGACGGGAACCCATGACTCGCCGTCATGGATCTCGTCTCCCACTTCGAGCTGCTCGACCGGCTCGAACCCGTCCCTGGTCAGGAACAGCGTGCCTTCGGGGAAGCAGTCTCCTCCCGCCATCTGCAGCGTCCGCCAGGCGGTCTGGAACGTGTCCTTGTCCGTGATGTCACCTGTGTACCGCACGTTCTGCTTCACGAACTCGTAGATCGCGTTCAGCTCGCACGTGTCATTGCGAGCCGGGCACCCCCGCGTGACTTCCAGCCCGATCTGCCGCATGCGTGGATCCTTGAGTCCGCCGATCGGATCGTTCCGGCGCCCGAACGCGGCGTCCCCCAGCCACACCATGCGCTTCAGGATTGCCACGCGGTCATCGAGCGTCCGCACGGTGTGTGCGCGAAGCTGCGGGCCGCCATCATAGAAGGCCATGTCCCCAACGAGTGTGCACGTCCGCGGGGCCCGCGGTCAAGTCGCTGAATTGACTCGACCCGCTGTCCCCACGTACGATATCCCTCGTGCTGGTTCAAGGTCCGCTCGGATTCTCGTTGCCCTCCGCGGTCACGTCCGTCGCCCGGAGCGCTTACCACGTCGCCGCCGACCCGCGCGCCCAGGCTGCCGCTGCCGTGATCGGAACGGAATACGCGCCCGACACGACAGCTCAGGTGCAGCAGTACGCGCGCAGCGTCTCGCGCAACATCCGGCAGGCCCGCCAGGCGTTCGACCCCGTCTACGGGCAGCAGATGATGCCGACGCCCGACGCGGGCTACGACGCAGGCGGCAGCATGCCAGTCCAGCACAGCAACATGCTCGTCTACGCCGGCATCGGCGCCGGTGCACTCATCCTCTTCTTGCTCATGCGAAAGTGACCACCATGTACACCTCTGGCCTTGGCATCTCGTTTCAGCCCTCTCCTGGATTTCGCCCACCTGCCGCGCCGCCTCCGCGCCAGGTGTTCCACCCCCACACACCGCCTCCGGCAATCCGGTTCGCGAATCGGTCCTCGACGCGGCCGATCATCCGCTCTCCTGGCGCGTACCAACCGTCGAGCTACCGCCCAGGCTACCGCCCCGGCTTCGAGGACCGCTACGCCCGCTACGAGGCTGACGCTGCGGCTCGGGCGGCTGCCAACGCCCAGATGATCGCGCTGCAGACGCAGCAGCAGTACCAGCAGCAGATGCTGCAGCCTCAGCAGGTGCAGTCATCGCCAGCCGCGCCCGGAGGCGATCTCACGCCTGCCCAGGACAACTCCGCGGCAGCCGACGCCGCCAGCGCGGCGACCGATCCGGTGGCCAACCCGCACAACAAGCACCTGCTGCTGTTCGCTGGTCTTGCGGTCGCGGCTGGTGTGGGCGGCTACGTGATCCTGAAGAAGCGCAAGAGCCGCGCGTAAGAGCCCTTGCTGTGATCCTCGGGAACTCATACGCGGTCGCAAGTGACGGCAGCCTTGGGTTCTCGATCACGTCGCCCTTCAAGAGTGTCGCGCACGCCGCCAAGGCAGTCGGCAGAGGGACTGTCGCGGTCGGGAAAGGCGTCGAGCACGGAACCGTGGCCGCTGCGAAAGGCGCCGGGGGGCTCGTCTCGAAGTACGGCAAGCAGGCGGCACTTCTGGCGGCGCTCCCTGTCGTCGAGGTGAACAAGATCATCGTCGAGCCAGCGCTGAAGGCCACGATCCTCCGCCCGGTCATCAGCCGCATCAACACGCTGAAGGATCGACGGGCTCGGAAGCTCGCCTGGGACGCCCGCCGGTCCACCACGCCAACGCCTGCCGAGCGCGGTCAAGCCAGCAGCTGGACGAAGGCGCATCTTCGCAGCCAGGCGCCGCCGCTCGGGCTGATGATGTCGGTGCTGGCTGGAAGCCGCCTCGGGGCTACACAGCTCGGGATGCGCGGCTTCGGCGAGCCCACCACAGCCACCATCACCGCGGCCGTCCCAGCGCTCGTGGCCCTTCTGAACTCGATCCTGAAGAAGGCGAACAGCAGCGGAGACGCCCCCGAGAAGGTCGGCGGCGATGCAGCGTCTGGGGCTGACGTGGGAGCCTCCGGCAGCGACGACACAGCGTCCGGAGGCGGCATCGATGCGTCAGGAAGCGGAAAGCGTGGTGGGCACGGCGCCGGACACGCCGACAGCTCGCTGCCGCTCGGCCTCACGAAGAAGCAGCTCACGATCGGCGGCGCGGTGCTGGGCGGTGTCGTTCTGCTCGCGCTGCTCACCCGCAAATGATCAGCACCAGCGCCCCCTGGTACGCCTCAGTGGCTGACCGGGCCGTCCACGCAGCAGCAGCCGTCAACGACGTCGAGAACTGGCCTGTGGACGACGCAGCGGCCGTCATCGGAGTCGAGACGGCCTGGCTGGCAGGGCTACTGCTCGGGCTGAAATTCCTTATCGGCGGGCTCGTTGCCGAGCGCCGCCGACTCCACGATCGCCGCCGTTAGCGGTTGATCGAGTGGCGGAAGTTCAGCTCGAACACGACGTTGCCCGCGCCGTTCGTCGCCATGGTGAAATGGTTCACGCCCGTGTCGGTCGTGAAGTTGTAGCTCCCGTCCACAACTCCAGAACCGACGCCGTTCGAGTAGATCGACAGGCGACCGTCCGCGGCCATGTTGGCCCAGGCAGCGACGCCAGGACCAGGAGGGCCCTCGTACAGCGGGGCCGCCAGAAGGCTCTTCAGCGCACCCGGCGTGCAGAGCGCGATCAGCTGCGCCTGCGTCAGGGTCACCGTGTCGCCGCCCTCGCCACCGGTGTTCGCGTTCAGCCGAAGCATGTCTTGCGTTGCAACCAGAACAGTGATCGTGAGTGCCATAAGTCAAGAGGCTAACGCTCGGCGCGGGGCGGTGTCAACTCACGAGCAGTTGCGCATATCCACGCAACCGAACACGTGGCTGTCGTTGTACTGATCGTTCGGATCCGTGAACTGACACGGCGTCGTGTCGAACGGATAGCCCTGCCGCTCCACGCCCACACAGCCGTAGAGAAGATGGCCATCTGCCGACACGCCACACGCCGGCGACACCGAGATCGGCGAGCCGAATTCAGTCACGTAGTCGGGGCACACCGGCCAGGCTTCTACGCCAGTTGGTGCTGGTGCTCCGCCTACGCCACCTGTACCGACCACGCCACCCGAGCCGCCGGGAGTTGTCGACACCAGCATGCCGCCTGTCCCCTGCGGAGCGCCTCCAGCAGCACCGCCGCTCTCAGGCAACTCGCCGCCGAACGGCATTCCGTGCACCTCACCGCAGCCAATCAGCAACACCAACAGCAGGTACTTCATCGCGCTCTCCTTGGAAAAAGCGAGGCGCCGGCCGGCAGAAAGAAAAACGCCAATTAAACCAACTGCCGACCGACGCCCCAGAACCCTACTACGCCGCCTCGTCAGAGGCCACCAGCATTGCTGTCGCGATCGACGACTGCAGCCCCTCGACCCGCTCGCGGCACTTGAGCTGCGTCCCGAGCAGCGCATCGTACTCGGCGATCTTGACCAGCAGCGCGTCACACGCTTCCCGCCGGGTCTTGAGCGCGCGATCGCCCAGCGTGGTCAGCTCCTCCATGATGGCGTTCACGGCCGCGTCAGCCTCCTGCGTGATAGCGTCCGTGATGGCCCGGATGGCCTCGTCGTTTCGCATCGCCGGGATCTGGAAGACCATGTGAGCAGAGACCGACTCGATCGCGCTGGACACGTGCCGCCACAGGTCGGCTTCCTTGCGCGGAATGAAGTAGATGCCACCTGTGTCTCGCAGTGGCACGGCGTTCAGCTTCTTGGCAAGCCTCACCATCCACGCCGAGATGTCTTGCGGCGCCAGCTCGCCCTGCTGCCGATCGAAGTTGGCGCGGATGCGCATGACGGTCGCCTCGTACTCGGTCGGTGGCAGAGCCTCCCGCGTGAACGTCGGGTTGGTGCCATCGAAGCCGACCACGTACAGCAGGCTATGTGAGATCGATTCGTTGGCGGCGCTCTCGGCCACGATGCCCCAGGTCGACTCGGCCTTGAGCGGACGGACCAGGATGCGAGGGGCCGCCTCCATCTTCACAGCACGGCCGAGCGCGACAGCCCGGCCAGGGAGCCCCGGCAGCATGTCCTTGTTGAGCTGGCGCTCGGCCCAGGCGGTTGCGAGGCGCGTGGCGTTGATCTGCCCGGCCAGCCTCCAGTAGGTGATGGTGCCGGCGGTCTGGGCGGATTCGGGAGTGACGATCAGGTTCTGAGTGTTCATGGCGTTTTTCCTTTCAGTGTTGTTTGCTGGCGATCTACTCCAGGCCCCACGGACCTTGGCACATCAGCAGGTACTTGAACGCCACAGGCTGCAGCGCGGGTGTGAGGCTAAGAGCATCACTGAGCACGATGTCCTCGGCCCACTTGATGGTGGCCACCAGCCGCCCGGTGCGCTTCTGCCGACGCTCTGTCCGATCAGCCTCTTCTTTGGCTGCTTGCGCCTGCTGTTTTTCGGCCGCAGCGGCACGTTCCTTCTGCGCCTCTCCACTGTCCCACTTGGCCAGCGTAGCCAGCGCCACCTCCAGCTCACGCTTCTGCTTCTCGTACATGAACTGCAGATTCCGCTGCGTTTGTTCCAGATCGGACTTGGTCATCTTCGGCATGGCGTTTTTCCTTTCGGGTCAGGTGTTTCAAGCGAGCAAGGCGTGTTCTGCAAGAATCGCTGCACGCAGCTTCCGGTCCTTCACCGCGGCGACGAGTTTTTCTGGCTGGTTTTCGTAGATGATACGTGCCCACTCGGGCGTCCACAGACTGCCGTTGATGCGGCGGATCTTCACGCCAGCCATAGCAAGACAAGCCACCATAGTGTCACTGGTGACCAGCGTGAGCCCCCTCAGCTTCGCACGACGCGCACGGACTTTGGGGTCGAGCCGCGCTCGCCCATTCCGCTCCACGATCGCGGGCCAATGCTCATCCACCGCGGCGCGGATCTTCCGCAGCTGAGCAAGCACACGCTTTCGGCCGTTCCGCCGTGCGATCTTCCGGCCGTCCGTGGCAGGCAGGCGGTTGATCTCGCGTTCGAGCTGCTTGAGAAGCTTGGCGATCACGCTGCCTCCTCCGCCGCGTCCACGATCACCACATCCCCCCACGGGGCCGTGAAGCTTGTGTTTCCGCCGACGATGCACCACACGACACGGAAGGGAGGCTCTTCTCCAGGATGTGGAATAAAACCATCGGTCAATACCACCGCGACCTCACAGAGAGGCTTCCGCTCAGTAAGAGCCACGATGCCAACAGACATATCCGTTCCCCCTCCCCCCTGCATCATCTTCAGCGCCGCCTCCATCGAGGCCACCTCCTGCAGCCCATGCACGGCCGCGTCCACCGTGCACACTGTGACTGCCGCGCCCGCTGCCGCCAGCACACCCTGCATCTCGGACGCGGCCTGCACGAGCGGCGCACCGCACATCGAACCTGACGTATCGATCACGCAGGCGACCCGCGGCACGGCCTGATGCTGCCCAGGCATCACCGGGCGCCCCACCCCGTAGCCCACGCCCGCCTGCCTCCGCGATCGGCGCAGGAACGTGGTGTGCCCGACACCAGGCCGGTAGGCAATAGCGTCCCGCACGAGCTGCCCAAGCTGCGTCCGCCAGTCCACCTTCGGTGGCGCCAGCATCGTATCCGCCCACACCTCCAGAGAGCCCGGAACCGTGCCAGGATGCTTGCTGGCGTGCTCCTGAATGGCCTGCGCGGTCTCCTTGCGGAGCCGCTCCAGTTGCGCCTCCGAGCGCCCCTCCCCACTTCCCTTGCCGGTTTTCTCCCCCGGCAGCGGATTGTGTGCACAGCCGCCGCACATCGGTCGCGGCATCTTCTTCGCGTTCTTCAGCAGTCGCCGGTAGCGCTCCTCCCAGATCAGGCCCGGCGGCTGCTGCAGCGTGGCCGAGTAGATCCCGTCCTTGCCGATGTTCGGGTGCGTCTTCTCGAACGCCTTCTTCAGGTCGTCGTTGATGCACGCGTCCTGCGCCAGGTTGATGATCTCGTCATGCTCCCACGGCGCTTGGATGGCCTCGGCACGGTCGTGATGATTGAGCAGCAAGTGCATCGCCTCGTGCACGAGTCCGAAGGCCAGCTCATCTACCGACTGCCGCATCACGTACGCCGCGGACCAGTACAAGATGCCGTCCTTCGTCACGGCCAGCGTGGCGCGGCTAGGACCCAGCTCCGCTTCCAACGCCTCCGACATCTGCCGGCGCAGCAGCCCACGCAGGATGGCTCCGCAGTAGGGGGCGAAGCCGCTCCGGGCATCCGTGGCCCGAAGCATGGCCGCCGCCAGTAGTTGGTTGGGTGAGAGCGCCACGACTACTTCCCGATCCCCGCCGCGGTCAGCATCGGCAGCAGCTCGCCCATGATCCGCTTGTAGTCGGCGTCCTTCTGCATCTGCAGGCCCGCCCGCAGCGCGGCCCGCGCCGGGGACACCACGTAGTCCGGCACGTCCTTCGAGATGCGCCCCACGAGCTTCCAGAACTCCAGGCCGCGCTGCTCGCGCCTCACGGCCTTCTCCGGGATCACCAGCGCTGAGCATGCACCCAGGACAGCCAGCGTGCGGTCGGGCCGGCGCTCGTCGTGCGCGAACTTGATGTTGCCGTCCAGGATATCGGCCGGGCTCGGCAGATCGGCGTTCTCTGTCCACGTGCGGAACTCGGAGACCCAGCCGCGCCCTACGAAGCCAGAGAGCAGCGTGTCCGTGTCGGACTCGGACAGGCCATGCACGGTAGCGGAGGCAAGCGCCGTGCAGGCGTAGGTCACGGTCCGGTGGGACGGCCAGGCGCGCTCGCCTCCCCCGCGAGCAGGCCGCTTGTACAGCAGCTCGGGGCGCCGCACGATGAACCCGGACACGAGACCACGAGCGCTCGCCTCCGCGTTGGGCCACAGCTCGGCGACGCGAGCTTCGAGATCGGCCGCGGTGATGTGGTCGGCCTGCGCCGGGGCGAAACCGCCCAGCAGAGCGCCGGCCCAGTCTCCAGGCTCCAGGCCACTCATGTCGTAGTGCCCGAAGCGGTTCGCCAGGGCCGGCGCCAGGTCCCAGCCACCTGCTGCATCCCGCGTCTCGTTGGCGGCGCCGATCACGCGCACGCCCTTCGGCATGGTGTACGAGCCGAGCGTGCGGAGCTGGACCAGCCCGAGCAGCGGCGCCTGGATGGCCGGGGGGGCGGTGTTCAGCTCGTCCACGAACAGCAGGCCGCGCCCCGCAGCCGTGAAGTGCTGGACGACATCGGCCGGGGGCGGGTAGTGCAGGAAGCCATCGGAGCCGGGCACGGGTACCACGCCAAATCTTGCTTCGCCTTGCTCTGCCGGCGACATGCGCATGAAGGGCAGACCGAGCATCTTTGCCAGAGACGCGATCATGGAAGTCTTGCCGGTTCCTGGGCTTCCCCAGACAAGCCCCGGCAGGCCATAGTGCCCCTCTGGGGAAATGCAGAACAGGAGGGCGCGGAGAATGGCGTGGTTGATCTCGTTCGGTGCATTGGACATTGGCGTTTTTCCTTTCAGGAGTCGGTGCGGGTGTTGGGCGTTACTACCGGGCGGCCTTCGAGCGGGAACGCAGCTCTGAGAGCAGCTGCGCGTGCGTCTTGCCGCAGAAGCGGGTGTTGCCGATGTGCGAGTCGAGCAGCGCCTTCTTACGCGGGTCCAGGATGGCGTCGTAGATCATCCCTGCGAACATGCCGCACTGCCCGGCCATCACGCGATCCTCTACCAGAGCACCGTCCTGGTTGAGGACCGATACAGTGACGTGGGGCTGAGACTTGCAAAACTCATCGGTGAGTATCATGGCGTTTTCCCTTTCTGACCGAGCCCTCGATGCGAACCGTGTGCCAGCCGCAATAGACCGCGTTTCCTGTGAAAGTTCAATCGCGCGGCGTGACAAAAGTGCCGATTAGCCACACCAGATTGCCACAGGTGTGGCGAGAATGCAACTCGCGCACACAGAAGTGGTGCGGAATGGCGCTCTGTTCGCTTTGGCACGAAAACTGGATAGAATCGGCGCGAAAGGAAAAACGCCCACCATGCTGAAGCCTCCGGTCTCTTCGAAGCTCACGCGCCTGCCCCAACTCAAGCCGACACACGCGGCGTGGGAGTGGGACAGCATTCGTCACGTGCATCTCAAGGACGGAACGGAGGTCATGAGGCACTCGCTGCTCATCCTGCCTACGCACACGAACATCCTGACGCTCACGATGGGGCCTATCCAGCGGCACGACGTGGGCCGCCGGCTGGTGGTCGATGTCGGGCTGGACAACACGATCGACATCATCCAGGACGCCGACAAGCCGTTCTGAACACAAGAACACGCCACGGAAAGGAAAACGCCAATGCCCGAAACCCTCATCACGTGGAACTGTCCCTTCTGCACGCGTCACCTCGGCGGCGTCGCGATCGTGCACCACCCCGCCAGGAAGATCATAGCCGCTGCCCTCCACATGGCCGCGCAGCAGTACGCCGCCGACGCCTCCACCAACAAGGCTGCCGCTGAAGAGGCCGGCGCAGGCCACGTAGGTGACGGCCACAGACGCATCGCGGAGCAGTTCGAGCGCCAGGCCGAAGAGTGCGAGCAGCTCGCGAACAGGCTGGACTAGCACCATGCGCCGCACCACGCTCTTCGCTGCTTTCCACGAAGGCAAGCCCACGCCCTGCTACAGCTTCACCAGGCGTGTAGCCCAGCGCAGCCTCGACGCCCGCGTAGCCAACGGCTCGGCCTTCCCGCGCGAGCAGATCCAGCAAGTCACCGTCACGTTCTACATCACGCAACTGAAGCGGCACGGGATCGGGGTGCCTGATGCCTTGCTGCCCTGGACTAGTTGACCTGCACCGACTCGAAAGGAAAAACGCCAATGCCCAAAACAGCCACACGAGAAACGACCGCTCCACACGATCTCCGCGAGATCATCACGGAGGCGGCCCTTCACCTGATGGACACCCAGCCTGAGCTGAAGACTCTGCAAGATGCGCTCGAAGTCGTCCGCACCCAGCTCGGCGTTCGTGGAGAGGAGCTGTCATGACCCACCACTGCATCCACTGCGGCTATCCCATCCCCACCAACGACGCCTCCGTGTGCATCTGCAGCCGCTCTCCCGCAGCACACGTCGTCTGCGCCAGCTGCCGCGAGCGCCCACCGTCCATCGCCAACCAGAACGCGATCTGGCTGAGCCCACTCAACCGTGAGCGCCTGCGCCACACCGCCATCACGCGCAGTGCAGAGCTGCTCCAGCAAGCCGAGCGGGGGGAACGCGTGATGACCTATGGACAGGTCTGCCGAACCGTGTTCGCGGAAGTGGCCGCGTGGCCTGAGTGTGGATCCGCAGTCACTCAGGTGGCCCAGCGCTTCTGCGCCGACATGGCCGTGTTGATTCCGGACGGCAAGCTGGAGGCCACCCCCAGCGCCATCCGATACTGGATGCGCGAGCAGCGCAACGAGGTGCTGATCCAGCAGGCTGAGAAAGGGAATGCCTGATGTCAATGTCACGCGACTGGACCAGCTCTAACCAATCCGTTCGAGACACCCCCAAGGACGTAACAGCGACAGCGCTGTTGCTCGGAGGCGCCATCAACAAGCACCCGCTGCTGGTCCTGCGGGCCCTTCGGCTGTGCCTACGGCGATGGAAAGCCATGTTTGGGTTCATCCCGCTGAATCCGACGCTGCTTCACCTCCTGACGCACATCTACCAAGCACCATTGATGCGCGCCCTACCGCCAGATATCAGCGCTGCCAAGAAGGGGCCCCCAGTTGATCTCGTTGCGCTCACCGCCGAGCTGCGGGCCCTGCCTCCGTTCGTATCGGTCGAGCGCTACAGGCTGGGTGAGGCCGACCGCCCACCACGAGGAGAAGCGCCATGAGAGACTGGCTCATCGTCATCGGCGCCTTCATCGTGGTCGGGCTGGTCGAGCCAGCGGCCGATCTGATCGCCAAAGTGATCACGTGGGTCATCGGGTAGTCACCTTCGGCAAGGCTCGCCCGGTGAAGCAGCGCTGGGCGCGCCCACCAGCAGAAGGCATGCGCTTCGTGAAGCAACTGCGCGGTACGAAGCTCGCGACAGTCACGCCATTCGACACCCGCGGGGTTGCATCCAACTTCGACGTGCAGTACGACGTCCACCTCGTCAAAGGCCGCCATCTGATCTGTGCCTGTGGCGGCGAGGCGACCTTCCGTCCTCACCTGGCGACCCCCGGCATGCTTGGAGCGCTCTGCAAGCACATCACGGCAGTCTACGGCGGCGATACGATCGAATCTGGTGTGTCCCAACCACAACGCGTCTCCTTCACACCGCGGGGTCACGAACTGTTCGACAGCATCTGGGCAGCTAACCTGCTCACGAAGGACTAAGAAAAATGCATATGCTTGAGTCCTCGCGGCTTCTCGATATCCGCGCCCACCTCGCAGCCAACGCGCTAGAGCCAGACAGCAGCCCCCAACCTGAATGGCTGCCGATGCGCCTGGTCTACCTGACCAACAAGCTAGAGCTGCCGCTAGACCAGCTCATCAGCGCAGCGAGCGACCATACCGACCTGAACCGCGTCGTAGACCGCTGGTTGTACTGGCTGCTGTCTGTCGAGCTAAAGCAGTACAAGACCAGCGCGCCGGTTGCTGAGTTGTATCGGCGGCGCCTGGCTGGAGACGAACCCAAAAAGAAAGAATGGAAGAAAGCTAGGTTCGACGCCGCCTACGCCTACGCCGACGCCGCCTACGCCGCCGCCGCCTACGCCGCCGCCTACGCCTGCGCCGCCGCCGCCTCCGCCGCCGCCTACGACGCCGCCGCCTACGCCGCCGCCGCCGACGCCGCCGCCGCCTCCGCCGCCGCCGCCGCCTCCGCCGCCGCCTACGACGCCGCCGCCTACGACGCCTACGCCACCGACGCTGCCAGAAAATGTTTTTACGAACGTGCTCGACAGGCCCTGCTCACGTCCGCACGTGAAGGCTAAAGCTCCAGCGCCATCCCGCCGATCCTCCTCGCCCATGATGTGTACTGCCGGCCACATTGACCTGAAAGCCGACCTCGTTGCCCTCCGCCACGACACCGTGCTCGTGGCGCCCGAGTGTGACGAAAACGGCACACTGCTGTGGTACCTGCGCAACTGCCTCCGCTGCGGCTCGACCATCTGCATCGATCCCGCTACGGAAGCCGAGTTGACACACGACACCACTTGATGGCACAATTCGTGAACATGAGGCACACCATGAAACGCCAGCATCCCCTCGCCGGAATCCTTCTCCTCATCGCCGCGGTGTTCGTCGCGTACTCCCCGAGCTGCGGCGTCATCGGGCACAGCATCCATCGCGCCACAGTGTTCCTATTCGGCCACACCGGGCTCCTGCTGCTGGTCTCCGCGCTCGTGGTGAGCGGCCTGACCATGACCGGGCTGGCGGGCCTGTTGTGGCGCCTTGGCGTAGCAGCCTGGAAGGCGCGGAGGGCTCGGCCCCAGCTCGTGCGCCCAGCGCCTCAGCCGCGTGCCATCACACCGAAAACGGTTCACATGGTGCTGCAGGCCGCTCCAGCGCTGCCTCCGCCCATCGTGGCGCCCCCAGCTCCTCCAACCGCAAAGCCTGACCCGCGAGCGGACGACCTGAACACGGTTCGCTCCGGGCTCAAGTTCTTGGGGTACAAGCCGCCCGAGATCGAGTCGGCGCTGCAGCACATCGACAGGACCGCGAGCGTCGAGGCGATGCTGCGGGCCGGGATCGCCGTCCTGCGGAAGAAGGCGGCGTAGCCAGATGGAAACCATCATCGGCCTCGCGCTGCTCATCCTCGCCGCCGTCATCGCGCTGCGCCTCATAGCTGCGTTCGCCCGCGTCACGATCGTTATCGCCATCGTGGGCCTGGTCGCCGCGTGGTGGCTGCAGCCGGCGCGCACTGGCGCGATCGTGGCCGCGGTCGGACACCACGCGATTCGGATCGTGGAGCGGGTGGTGGGGTGAACATCAAAGTCGGAGACCTCGTAACGGTCGTGCATGCTGACCACACCATCCATGCTTCGACGGTCGGCTCCGTCAACGCACTGCTTGGGACAGAGCACTTTTTCGTTGTGGCGGTGTCAGGTCGGCTCTCCGGCAGGATGTACTTCGCTCACCGCGAAGGCATCACCTGGATTTCCGGACACCACGAAACCAACTCTCCCGAGATCCGATCTCTTGCCGCAGCGTACCTACTCGCCGAATTGCCTGCCAGTGACAGCTCGGCGTAAAACCTTCTCCATGACCAGACCTGACCACTTCGGCGCCATTGTCCTCGCCATCATCAGCGCGACCATCTGCATCTTTGCGTCGGGTGCGCTGAGCTGGAAAGGCCGCGTGGCGCTCGTGCTCCTAACCATTTTCACGATCTTCGTGTGGATGCAGCCTGAAGCAACTGGCGCCGTCATCCTGCGCTTCCGCTTTGCCACTGAACGCTGGCTCAAATCATTGAGGTGACCCTATGCACGCTGTAGTCGCTCTGCTCGCACTCCTGGCCGCTGAACCAGTGCCGTTCTTCAAGAGCGACCGTGTTCAGCTTCCTGTCGACCCGCACCAGCACGTCGTGTACGGGCCCGAGCTGCCTGATCCGATCGCCACGGAGTGTGGCGTCCGCGACAAGGCGTGCCTGGCCGAGCACGACTTTCGTGTGGTCACGCTCGCAGCTGCCCAGCACGACCCGAACTGGTGCGACCAGGCAGTGGACTCGTTCGAGTGCCGGGACATCTACGCCATGATCGTTGGCGACAGCGGCCGGATGGACCCGATGCTAACCGACCCCTGCACGTACGTGGTGCGCACCGATCACGGGGTGGCGGTGCTGTACTCGAAGCCGAAGGCCCGGTGGATGGTGGCGGCGAACTGGGGGTGGCACGCGCCACAGTTCGTCGGGGTGTGCAAGGACCCCGGTATGCTGCCTGCGGTGGGCGTGCAGACGTTGCCGGCGTTCCCGTGGGTCACGAAGAAGTGAAGCAGCTCGGGAAGTCTCCGTTCTTCAAGATCACGATCGCGGGCCAGCATGGAACCGTCTGGCGAGCCTGCGCGCTTTTGGTATTCGGTCCGTCCATCACGTACATGCGCGAGGATGGCACGCATGCCCAGCCGCTATCGCGGGAGCGCTTCCAAGAAGGCATCGACTGGATCTACGGGTGGCCTCAGAAGGGGGCTCCGGCTGTTCGCGCTCTACAGGCGGCGCATCTCCTAGCCCGCGAACTGGAATGAAAGTCGGCGATCCCATAACCGTTCTGGCGCCCGCGGCCCGCAAGTGGCAGGGCCGGTGGGTCGTGCGGCGCACGCACGTACTGCAGTTGGAGTCGATACGCCATTCAGCCACAGTCGGCAGCTTCGTTGCCGTTGACGTGTACGACCCTGACTTCGTAGCAGAAGGCGTGCACCTTCTCTTCACGGTGAGCATGGAAGGCATCCGCTGGATCCACGGCCACCACACGCGCCGCTCACGTGAAGGGAAAGCGCTGCTCGCTGCAGGGATGCTGGTCGGATGAAGCCGCTAGCGCCAGGTGACCCGGTGACCGTGGAGGGCTACTGGCCACTCCGCCTCGTCCAAACGCACGTCGACTGCTGGGAAGGAGGTGCCGGATTCAGGATTCCCGGATCGAGTATTCCGCGCAGTCTTGCTGATGAGGGCCTCACGTGGATTCGCGGCCACCACACCGACGCCTCACCCGAAGGCCGGGCCCTGCTCGCGGCAGCTCTCCTGGTGTGCGGCTAGGTCCCGTACTCGGCCAGGAAGTCGTCGTTCAGTTCCTTCGCGACGGCTTTGCGATCGGCCACGGAGAACACCTGATGCCAGGTGCCGCCACCCATGTCCTTGACGTACTTCTTCGCGCCGGCTTCCGCCAAGTAGCCCCACAGCTTCTCGGCGAGGGTGCGGTCATAGGTGCCCTTCGACAACCGCTTCTTGAGGTTGTTGATGATCGACGTGGTCTGGCTGCGATAGAGCTGCCCGTCGTTGTCGATGTACAGCTTCAGCTCGGTCGCTTCGGCAGCGCCGCGCAGCCCGCGCCGCCGCGAGCCCGAGAGGGCAGGTGTGCGGGGCATCCGGCCACCAAAAAGCATGTACGCGCCGCCGGCCAGAGCACCGACGCCAATCGCAAGACCAAGAAGAGGAGCTTTCATTGATTTCACGCCCTGGGCTTGTCGTGCCGCCGAATGTACCGCGTCGCTTCGTCGAGCAGATGGGTGAGAGACTTCGTTGTCGGCGTCGAGATCGGGATCATCCGGCCCTCGCGCCGCGCCTTGGTGATCGAGTAGCCGCGGTTCGGCACCCTCCAGGCCACCAAGTTGCCGTTGCGGTACCGCGTGATGAGAAAGCGGTGGCCATCGCGCTCCGCTAAGCACTCGGACTGGCTGTCACGGGTAGGCTTGAAGATCGGGCACTTCGTGATGAGCCCGCGTGACGGCCTGGCCATTACGGGACACCTCCGGTTGCGCCCGCCTGCTTGCGGGCCATCCGCTTCGCTGCCGCCAGCGTCCGCGCAGAGCCGTGGCGGACGATGTGGCCGTCGTACTTCACCACGTAGCCCGCCTCGCCCTTCGGGCGCGCGAAGTGCAGGTGATGGTCGGCCTTCTTCCAGGTCGAGCAGCGAGCGCTCATCGGCGTCTTCGGCGGCGGACACCGTTCAGATCAGCCCCACACGGGTCGATGCCAACCTGAATTAACAGGTTCGATTCCGTGCTGTACCCAATCGCACGGCGCGTGCTCTTGTTGACGACCGCCACGATACCGCGGCGCCATCCACGTACTGGAACACTGCAATAGCGTGCCGGCTTGTTGACACGCGTGACCGTGTGGGCAGGGACGAACAGCTTCGTGCCGCTTACTGCGGTCGATACCCACTCACCTTTTCGCTTCATCGCCGACACGCCCTCTGCAGATACTTGTGAAACATGCGCGCCGTCGACCCCGGTGCGTTCTTAGACTTGCGATAGCCGTAGTGCGCCGCCTTGCTCAGCAGATCCGCGATCTTCGACGACGGCAGCTCGAAGAAGTCAGAGTCGCCGCCCTGCGGGATCCCCAGCTCCTTGAGGATCATGCAGGCGTCGCTCTTGATGTGTGAGCGCGGGGGCATGGTGGCTCAGCCGCAGCGGTGGTACGCCCGCATGCACGGCCCGGGGCCGCGCCGGGCGCGCATGCAGCTCGACAGCGCGGTCTTGCAGTGCTTCGGCTTGGAAGCCATCCGGCGCGCCATCGCGCCACCACGTCGCTTCGTTCGTCTTGCCATGGTGACGAGCGTACGGCTGACGTGGGGCGCGTGTCAAACCGCCGGTCTACTCCGCGTCTTCCGGCTCTTCGTCCTCCCCGAGATCCTCGGCTTCGAGCGCGGTGCCGATCGCCGCCACGCACGCGTCCTGGTACACGGGCTGCGCGTCAGGCACGAGCCGCTCCACCAGCACCTGGATCTGCCCGGCGTCGAGCAGCGAGATCGCGGTGGGCACGGTCCCCCCGAACCCCTGCACCTGCCCGCGGGCCTGCAGCACGTACTTCGCCACCTCGACTGGCGGTGGCAACGTCTTGCGCAGGTTCTCCACGTACGGCATCAGCAGCGAGCCGAACAGCTCCGCGTCCGGAACGCCTGCGATTGCGTTGAACACCTCCGCAGGCTCTGCGTCGCTCATCCGCTCGACCATCTCGGCGATCTGCTCGTGCGTCTGCGGCTTCGTCTTCCCCTTGCCACGTTTGGTCTTCTTCCCCTCCGGCTGCACGAGGGGAATCACATCGCCAGTGACCGGGCCCGGCGTTCCAGCGTCACCCAGCGCGCCGTTCACCGGAGCTTGAGCTGCTGCCCCAGGCCCAGCGGTCGCCGCCTTCATCTCGGCGATCTCGCGCGCAACGGTCGCGGCCGGCAAGCTCAGCGCACGCTTCCACCCCTCGCGCTGCACGTACGGCTGCGGGAAGCGCCGGCCATCGATCAGCACGAATTCATCCGTCTCCTTCTCGTAAGCCGTGCCCTCCGGGCGCGACCCATCCGAAGGCACTGGCGGGATCGCGGTGGGCGCCCCGCCCTGCAGCGGCGCAGCCTGCTGAAGCGGATTCGCCCGCGGCGCGACCTGACGGCGCTGCTGCTGAACCTGCTGCATCTGCGCGGCCTGGGCGTTCTGCTGGCTCCGCTCGGCGAGCGCGGCCGTGATCTGCGCGGCGCGGTCGAGCGCACCCTGGATGGCCGAGGCGTACCAGGGCTGGTTGCCGCCGCCGGACACTTCGAGCAGCTGCGTGAACACGTCCTTCTGCAGCGCCATCGCCTCCTTGGCCGCTTCCACGATCGCCTTGCCGCCCTCAGCCGCGTCGCCCTTCGCAGCCTGCATCATCTGCATGAGCTGGATCGGCGAGATGATGCTGGACTGGAGCTGCGCCAGCATCTGCTGCTGACTGCGCTCGGTCGCCGCGGTTCCGGTCTGCGTGGCGGCCTGGATCGCCTTCACCGCCTCCATCGCGGACTGCTGCTGCGACGTGATCAGCTGCATCAGCATTGGCAGCGTCGGGTCCGTCTTGTTGGCGCTCAGCGCGGCGATGGTGCGATCGAAATCCGCCTTCATCGCCAGCATGTCCGCACGGCGCTGGTCCTCCGCACGTCGCGCCTCCTCACGCAGGGCCGCGTCCTTGCGATCCTGCTCGGCGCGGCGCTCGGCCGCTTCAGCGAGGCGCCGCGTCTCCGCGATCTCGGCCTGCAGGCGCAACTCGCTCTCGGTCGGGCCGCTCGGGCGCGCTGCCAGCTTGTCGATCAGCAAGGCGAACTGCTTTTGCGTCTCCTCGGCCTGGCGGCGGATCTCCACACGCAAATTGTCCATCTCACGTTGCCGAATCTGCTCGGCGATCTGCTGTTCGAGCTGCTTCACCCGAGCGCTGTCGCCGGAGTCCACCGGGATGTTGCCCCAGCCGCCCCACCCGCCTTGCTGCTGCGGGCCTTGCCACGACCAGGGCGTTGCGTTCGGCGGCACGGAAGCGAGGTGCGATGCCTGGGCAGCGGCAGTGGCCGGCGGCTTCGGCATGGGGTCACCCGGTTTCCACGACACGATCTCGCGCCACGGCGTCACCAGCGTGTTGAGCGTTTCGTCGTAGTAGTAGCCGGGGCCGATCTGACGCACCCCGGGCAGCGGGGGCATGGCAGGCGTGGACGGGTCAGTCGTGGTCGCCATCGAGAATCCTCCATCCTGCGTCTGTGCTGGTCCCGCGTCCGGCCCGAGCCGGCTCAGCCACACATCGTCTCCAGTCCCTCCGGTGTCCGCGACCGTGAAGCGGTAGAAGCCCGGCCCGAACTGCAGCGGCAGTTGCGTCACCAAGGTCAGGATCTGCTTCAGCGGCATTTCGGTGGTCGGCACGACCGTCTGCCCAACAGAGCCTCGCGGCTGCGTGTGCTTTGTGACCGTCACGGTGTGCCCCGTGAAAGTATTCAGCTTCGTGACGTCCGGCTCGGACTTGGGAATCTTCTCGACAGGCGCTGCAACGGCCATGGACACCTCGACGTGTTGGATAACTGGCGGAAGAGGCGAGGATGGACCCCGAGCGCTGCGGTGTCAACTTGCCGAGACACGCAAAACGAGCGTATTCTCACCTCGGGCCCCCGTGCAGGAGAGACACCACCGGCAGTGGATACCTCCCTCCCCTGCGCGGGGGCGCCTGTTTGGTTCCGCGCAATCTACGTCTTCACCTTGACGCCAGCAAGCTGGCACGGGACACTCGGCCCCATGGCTTGCCCACACTGCCAGCACGACGATCACGGTAACGGCCCTTGCGCCACCTGCACGGCATCCGGCTCGGGCACGTGCTGGCAGCGCATCAAAATCGTGGGAGGCGACGGCGAGCAGTCAGCGTCCGGCCTGGTCGAGCTGGCGAAAGGCACGGAGGTGCGCCCGTGCCTCATGTGCCGCAAGTTCGACGTCGTGACCCGCGATCGGATGGTCGAGCACTTCCTGGCCAACGGCCTCGAAGCCCAGCCAAACGGCACGTTCACGACGCCGATCGTGAAGGACTACCCAGGCCGCAAGTCGCTCGTGCTCGACCCCCGCAACTTCGGCTTCTGTCGGCGCGATACGATCGCCGTTGACCAGCAGGCCACCTGCGCCAACTGGACGCCCACCAAGCGCCTCGGCGAGCTGCAGGACCGGATGACGCGGCGGTGAGGCGGTGAATCTCCGCACAGGTGTGGCCGTAGCCGTTGGGCTCGGCGTGTTTCTTCTCGCTGAGGGCACAGCTCGTCTCGGGGTGCGCCTGCGCCGCTGGTGGAAAGCCCGAAAGTGATGCGCCTCGACGTTGGTCATCTAGCACTGCTCGGGCTGCTGAGCACGTCACTGCACTGGCTGTTCGCTCGGGCCGAGATCACGCGCCCTCTGTGGTCTCGCGCCACGGGATGGTTCGCGAAGCTCCTGGCCTGCCCTGCGTGCTCCGGCTGGTGGATCGGGCTCGGGCTCGGAATCGGCGGCGTGCAACCCGTGGCGGGCCCCTGGTGGCCCCTGGCAGCGATATTCAGCGGCCTCCTGGCCATCGTGCTGACGCCAGTGCTGGAGGCTGTGATGCTGTGGGGGCTGGAGCGGAGCGCAATCGGCGAGGAAGAGCCCGTCGATCCGAACGATCCTGACGGGTTGAATAGCTAGCGCGACAGCATCGCGGTCGCGGAGAGCGATCGAACGTCCTCAGCGTCATCGGCGTAGTGGCCGTGGATCCACTCGGTCCCTTCTGCAGCTGTGCGACACGCGAGGCGAAGCCCGGACTCGGTCAGCACGCCGAAGACATTTCCTGTGCTGTTGTGCATCACGGTCGCCCGGCTCACCGTAAGCCGGTCCTGCTTTGCAGTGTCCCACCACGCTACCGTGATCGGGGCGCCGACCTCCAGCATCATCGCAGCAGCGCCACCTGCGCCTGCAGCGCCTTTGCGTCATCGGTGTTCCATCCCCGCGCCCACATCTTGCCCTCGGCAGTCAGAAGCTCACGCCCATGAATGTACTTCCCCTCGGGATCACGCCCGTACCATAGGAACGCGTCGTGAGCGCGCTCGTACGGGCCACCGGCACGCACACGAACCATTTTGTTCGTGTCAGTGATGACAATGATCTCGGTGCCGGGCAGCAGCGGCTTCGACGTGTCCGTTTTCGTCATGCCAGCAATCTAACACGCGCCTCTAAGGCCCGTGCGTCATCGGTGTCGTGGCCTCGGGCCCAGGTGATGCCTTCCAGGTGAAGGCCAAAATGGGACTCGTGCGCCCTCCAGTCTGCTGCGGGCGGTGCAACAACCGTAAACCACACCACTCCTGAATACGCCGCGACGTCAGCAACACGCGCAGGCACAACGCCCTGTCCACCGTCCGCCAACGTGACCTTCACCGTTACGGCATCGCCAACAGTCACTCCGGCAGCTCTCCGCCGGCCTCGACGATCTCGTGTTCGAGCTGGGCGAGCGCCGTGCGTAGCGCATCGCGCAGCCCGAGCGCGAAGGGCAGCGACAGCGGATGGTGCTCGACCGCCAGGTGCCGTGGGCCTCCGTAGCGGTACGTGTAGGCTTTCAGCAGCGGCGGATGAATCCCCGGGTCATAGGCGCCATCGTCCGTGAGCCCAAGGCGCCGTGGCGCGTGGGTGAGCCCACACAGCGGACAGCCGAGACGGGTTCGTTCTACGATTGCCATGAGGACTGTATAGAGTCTATCGGAGAAGGGCGTACTCGGCGCGGAGGGCTTGAAGGTCTTCGCCACTGTAGCGCGCCCACCACAGCCCTTCGCCTTCCATTCGGAGCCAGACTGGCGCCCAGCGCCGACCACGATCACGAGCGCCGGCCCGCGCATCGCGAACCTTCATCAGCTTCCTGCGCGGGTTGTGCCCCAACACCACACCAAGGCTAGGCGCGCTGCCTAGCAGAATGATCTTGCTGCCCTTCGGCAAGAACCGCTGCCAGTTTGGTCGACGAGCCATTTGCTAGTCTTTCAACAGCAACCGCTCGGCGCAGAAGGCATTCGCTTCGTCTGTGTCCCAGCCCTTCACCCACAGCTTGCGGTAATCACGCCGCAAAAACCACGTGGCGGCTCCGCCTCCTGAGCCAGGACGGAATTGAATCCTGCGCCCACCTGAAGGGCCGGTGATGCGGCCTTGCACCACACCAGCACGTGTCGCCGCTGTGACCCTCATCCCCGCGTACACGAGCGGCAGATCTGGACGCCGAGGCCGCTTCATGCCAGCAACGCAACACGCGCTCGAAGCTCCAGCGCTTCGATGGTGTCCCAGCCGCGGACCCAGCTCCCGCCATTCCGCAGCAGCACCGCCTCAGATCGCCGTCCTGCCCGGAAGCTCTCACGCCATTCCACATGGGTGGGGCTGATTCGGACTGCTCGCGCTCGAATACAGTGCTCGATGCCAAGCATGTCCCACACGTGAAGCGTGATCCGCTCCCCGCGCCGCAGTCGTTTCAGCCGCCTCGACTTCACTGCTAGATAACTAGCACAGGCTCGAACGAGCGATCAAGCTGCCGCTGCGACAGCCCGAGCTACCGCACCGAAACGGAACGGCTCCGAGGCGCGCCGCGTCTTGTGCACGATGAGCAGCAGCCGGCCCGCGCTCGGCTCCATGCGCCCCGACTCATACCCCTGCAGGGTCTGCCACGGGATGTCGCAGTGCTTCGCGAACTCCTGCAGGGTCATCCCCATCTCGTCGCGCAGACGCCGGATCTCGGCGCCGACCGCCGCAGAAGCCGTTTTGGTGTCGCCCGACATGATGGAAAGGTAGGGCACGACGCTCGTTCGTGTCAAGGGGACGTGTCGGGTGGACGTCTTCCCGGCAATTCCATGTCACCCAGCCCGAAGTGATATGGCACGGTCTTGGCTACGCGTACGCGTACGCGGGCGCGCACGAAAAGCGAATACGCACATTACTACACAGAATATATAGGTAGTATAGTAAGTATTACCTTATTGTGTGTGCGTGTGAGGATATTCCTATTCCTTGTAATCCTGTGATATGGAATTGGCCTGGAGGTCACCATGTCACGCCGTCCCGCTGCCGATGTCACCGTCCCGATCACGATCGACCAAATTTCTTTTCGCCTCGCCACGAGCACTCTGACGCACCTTCCCGATGCCGTCGCCTTCATCCGCGCTCAGCTCCACAAGGGGATCTCCGGACCGGTGGCGGCCGAGTACGCCAGACTCACTGCCAAGGCCATGCGCCTCGGGTACGCTGCCGACCCGGCGCGGATCATCTCGCGCCCCGAGCGCACCGCGGTTAACGCCTACTGGGCCTGGGCGGAGCACGCCTACCACGAGCGCGTGACACCGGTCCTGCGCACCTTCGCGCAGCACGATATCCGGAAGAGCCTGCCCTGGCTCCGGGTGGGCTCGATCGTGCCTCCCCGGGAAGGCAAGCAGATCCCCCGGCTGATGCAGGTGGCTCAGCTCCAGCTGGACGAGGAGACCAGGGATGCTGTGATGACGCCGGCCCAGTACGGCTGGGTGGACGCCGAGCGCGAATGGACGCTGCACCTGCCCCATGTGGCGTGCCCGGCCCACCAGGACCCGTGCTCCACCTGTGTGCCTGTCGTGCTGACGGCAGAACAGGTCGAGGTCATCGCGGCGGCCTTCGAGAAGGCGTGGGGGCATCGAGACCTGACCCGCGTGCCGGCGGACTGCCTGCTGTTCGGCACGCCGCCGCTTGAAGGGGGGCCCGCCGAGCACAAGTCGCAGGCGCTGGGTCGGATCGCGGCGCTGATCCCGGAGAGCGCGCTCGCAGGCACGGTTCGCCAGCTTCGCGGCCAGGTGACGGAGGATGTGGAGGCGTTCAAGGCGCGGCTCGCAGATCAGAACACGGACGTGATCGTGATCTCGAAGGCACTGGCGGGCGCGCGGCTGGCCGATCTGCTGGAGGCGACCAGGGCGGCCTGGATGCCAGCCGAGAGTTGACACATACGTGCGCTTGGCTGTATAGGCGTGGACTGTGCCTTACGAGCGTAACAGAGCCCAACTGACGGCCATGCTGCTCGCGGCATTCGCGCTGTGCCTGGTGGCGATGGTGATCGCCATCGGGATCGATCTGCGAGACGTGCGGAGCTACAACGCACATCTTCTCAATCTGCTGGCTGATGACGATCTGCAGAACGCACTCCTCCGGAGGAAGCTCGACCGCTGCGCGCAGGAGCCGAACCATCTGATTCAAGTGAGGTGGTAGATGGTGTACGTGATCAACCTCGTTGGGATCACGATGGGTGCGCAAGCGCTCGAACGGTTCCTCATCAACGCCGACGTACCTCCCCACGCGGATACGGGAGTGCTGGCTGCCATCGCGGGAACGCTAACTGGCCTCGTGTTCGGTCTACTGTGGTTGGCTGATGTGGCTGCGATGTGGAGGCAAAAATGAGATGCTCATTCATTCTGGGAATCGTAGCGTGCGTCTTCCTGTTTGGCTTCGCAGTCGGAAGCATTCAGGACCACACAGGAGAGAACAGACGTGTGCACAGCGCGAACGCTCGGGCAGACGCTGCTGACTATCTCACGCATACGTGCATGAAGATGCTCGACAACGAGAGTGGCCTGACCCAGGTGAGCTTGAATCTCGCGGCGTTCTGGAAACGCCGAGCTGAAGAGCTGGCGGCCCAGCAGAAGGTCAGCGCGTTTCCGTCATATGTGGAGCGGCGGCCGTGAGCGCCCACATGACGGTGCCGTGTGAGAACTGCCCATATCGGAAGGACGCACCCCTTCGCTTGTGGGACGCCGCTGAATTTCGTGGTGTGCTTGATGCTGAGCGGTCACAGTTCGGCAAGGTCTACGCGTGCCACAAGCAGAAGGCGCTGCCGCCGGAAGAGCGCGGGTTCTGCGCTGGCTGGCTGCTGGATCAGAAAAGGCGAGGGCTGCCGTCGATTGCCCTCCGGTTGAAGCTCAGCCACGACAAGACGGGCGAAGCGGCAGCAGCACTGAAAGCCGTGAACAGTGGGGGTCACAAGATGTTCAGGACAGTCCAAGCGATGTGCCGTGCGAATGGGGTGCGCTCATGAAACCGTTTGTTGTCTCCCCCGAGGTCTCCTTCCCGTCGAACGCGGCTACCTCCACCTTCGCCTATCTCGGCACCCGCGGCAGCGGCAAGACGTTCGCGGCCGGCGTCATGGCTGAAGCGTTTCTCGAACAACACGTGCAGGTGGTGGTTGTGGACTTGGTGGGGACGTGGTGGGCGCTCCGCCTCAACCACGATGGAAAGCGGCCTGGCTTCGACATCCCGGTCTTCGGCGGCATCCACGGTGATATCCCGCTCGCGCCCACCGCAGGCGGCCTCGTGGCGTCGCTCATCGCCGAGCGCGGCATGTCGATGGTGCTCGACATCTCCGACTTCACGATCGGGCAGCAGCGCCGGTTCGTCACTGACCTGGCGCACGACGTGTTCCAGCTCAAGAAGCGGAACCCGTCGCCTGTTCACTTCATCTTCGAGGAAGGCCACGAGGTGTTCCCGCAGTTCGTCGATGGCGCTGCTGCTCCGCTCGTTGGCGCCACCACGCGCATGTGGAAGATCGGCCGGAACTACGGCATCGGCGGCACGATCATCAGCCAGCGTGCCGCCGAGGTGAACAAGAGTGCACTCAACCTCACCGATCGGATCATCACAGGCCAGCTCAAGGCGCCCGAGGACATCAAGCGCATCGATGGGTGGGCCAACTCGAACGGCGTGTCGGACGCGATGGTCAAGGAGCTGCCGAAGCTGCCGAAAGGCACGCTTATCGTGTGGGGAGAGACGGGCGCGGTGCGAACCGTGTTCAAGCCCAAGCTCACGTTCGACGCCTCGCGTACGCCAGACGGAACCATCAGCCGGAAGCGCCTCGCGCCCATCGATCTCGAAACGGTGAAGCGGGCGATGGCTGCAAGCGTGGAGGAGGCGCAGGCCAACGATCCGAAGGCGCTGCGGGCGCGCATCACCGAGCTGGAGAAGAAGCTTCACGAGGTTCCAGCGGCGGCCCCAGGCAAGACGATCGAGAAGCCTGTGGTGAAGGAAGCTGACCTGAAGCGGATCGAGAAGCTAGTCCAGCACGTAGAGCGCACCCAGAACCATCTCGGTGTGCTGTTAGGAGAAGCACTGGGGGCTGTTCGGCAGGCTGGTGAGGCGATGGTCGCGAAATATGAGCCTGCCCGCGTAGCACTGAACGCCGAGTTGAAAGCGCTCACCACAGCAGTGCATCTCGTCGGCGGACGCATCTCAGTGCCAGTGACGGTGAACGTCATGGAGAAACCACGTGATGCTGAGCGTTTAACTCAAGAGGCATCATACACGCGTCAGATGCAGCAGTCTGGCGGCGTCGAGCACATTCCCGACAAGTGCCAACGCATGCTCGCGGCGCTCCGGCACGGCGAGGCGATGGGGATGAAGACGATGCCGTTCAAGTCTGTCGCACTCATCGCTGGAGTAGCGCCCACGTCTGGCACGACGAGCAATCGCAAGGGCCTTCTCACCAAAGGCGGATACATGACCACGCACGGCGATCAGGTACAACTCACAGACAAAGGCCGGGCCTATCCAATCGACGTGGAGATGCCGCCTACTGAGCCGAAAGCACTGCTCGCCTATTGGAAGCGTGAGATCGGCACGGAGAAGATCGCCACGATGCTGGATGTGGTGGTCACGCGAGGCCAAGCGACGAGTGAAGAGTTAGCAGAAGCGGCGGGCATGGAGATGTCGGGGACATTCAGCAACTACAAGGGTGAGCTGACCCGCCGGGGTCTGATCATCAAACAGGGCAACGCCTACGTGCCCGCAGAGGCATTCACACGATGACCACAAAGAAGACCACGAAGAAGCGCGACGAAGGCCGCTACCGCAACGTGCGCATGACGCCGGATAGCTACAAGCGGCTGGAGGATCTGCTGGCGATGGTCGCGAAAGCAGGGTGGGCGGCTGTTGGGTCGGCCAGAAGTGATCGCGTGACGTACACAGCTGTGGTGGGCGAGGCGATCGATCAGCTTATGGATCGGGCGAAGAAGCGATAGAATCCGATCCGTCGTGACCGATCAAGAAAGGCTCATCAAGCAGTGGATGCCCCTCGCTTACCTCGTGGCGCGGGACTACTCGCGCCACTGCATCGGAACCGCTGAAGCTGACGACATTCGATCGGCGGCGCTGGAGGGGCTAGTGCGTGCGGCGCAGTCGTTCGACATTGGGCGCGGAGCGACCTTCGCCACGCACGCCAGGAACATGATCGGGTGGTCGATCTGTGGCTACCGGGCTGGCAGCCACATGCTGATGGGTCGGGGAGCGATGACCCACGCGCGGAAGCTGGGCAAGGCGCCGCCAGCCGTCACCTCGACTTCTGCGATCGAGAACTTTGAAGAGCGTGTGGCTGCGGGTGGGAGCGATGCATTCGACGACGCTGCCCTGGCTGAACAGCGGCAGCAGCTTCGGGCAGCCATCCGGCAGTTGCCGCGCAGAACGGCCGATGCAGTCTCGATGTACTACTTCGAGGAGCTGACGTTCGCTCAGTTGGGGAAGCGGCTGAAGCTCACCCGGCAGCGGGCTCAGCAGATCGTCGAGGACGGCGTGGCTCAGGTGGCGGAGCTGGTGAGGTGCCCCCAGCCTGCAGAGCAGGAGGCAGCTCTGCCCATCAAGTGGCGCGTGCCCAACGGCCAGCGGGCGGCCATGGCTTGGGGGCCTGTCGATGCAAATGGCTTCTCCGTGCACTACCTCTGCAACGGCACGGGGAAGATTGGCATGCGGAAGATCGTGCGGGGCACGCAGCAGCTCAACGTGCGCGCCTGTGAGGCGTGTTCGGGCAAGGGGCACCGCAGGCTTGCCGAGCCGCTCGCCTCCGCTGTATAACTAGCCTCGTGGCGGACAACAGCATCTCGGACGCAGACTTCGTCAACTCCTTCCTGAAGGCGGCACGGGAGCGCAAGCTGTCCGTGGTCGCCATCTACGGCGTGCGCGAGGGGATGAACGCCAAGCTGCGGCTCGTGTCGAGCGTGGGGCCGGGCCCGACGCAGGGAGTGCTGGCGTGGCTTCGCAACCAGCCCAGTCTGGAAGCCGAGCAGGCGCCCGCCGAGCCGGAGCTGAAGCAGTGAACCCGCGGCTCAAGCAGTTCCTGCAGACCGTGGCACAGCTCGCGGGGCAGCTCGGGTCACCGGTGCTGATCGTCGTGCGCGACCCCGGGACGCGCCAGGTTCACTTCGTGGGGACGCCGGGCTCGCTCGACAACATGAGGCCCGAGATCGCAGCGAAGGTGGGCGCGGGCGGCGGAGAAGAGCAAGCGGACGCGGGCTGGGAGAGCCACGTCTGAGGGTCACTCTTGATCCAGTACAGCACTGTCGTGTGGTGCTTACCACCGAGCAGCCGGCCGATGTCTGGGTACGAGAGCCCGATGGCCCGTAGCCGCAGAGCCGCTAGCCGCCGGGCGTTGGTGAGCGCTGCCCATCTCTTCGGCGACTTCATGTCCTTTACGCGAACACTCGTCTCCTGAGCAACCTGGCACAGGATCTCGTTGGGGCTCATGCAGCGGCCTGCTGGAGGTTCAGCACAGCAAACTCGCCGTGGTGCTCCTGGGCGGCCCTGTCATAGGCCCGCGCCGCCTCCACAGCGTCGTCGAAGTACCCGAGGTGGAGCCGTCCTGCGTCCGTCGCGATGCGAGCCCGCCACTGGCCGCGCAGCTCGTCCCAGTGCACGCCTTTGTAGCCGGACGTGTTCGAGCGGATGATGCCGCGGTTCCGGTTGTTGTCGATGACGCGAGCGGCGCGGAGATTCAAGCGCGTGCAGTGGAGGCCATCACCGTCTTCATGATCGACGACAGGCACAGGCTCGCGGCCCCACAGGCGCCACAGGAACAGGTGCAGGTAGACGCGGCGGCCGTTGATGTGCGCGATGGCGTAGCGGGTGGTGCGCGTGCGTGAGGGGGAGTTCTGGTGGATGGTCCAGCGGAAGGTGCTGACGATCTCGAAGTCGGCGTCGTCGACTCCGGCGACGCCACCGCCGTGAAGGGGGAGAAGTCTCATGCTGCTACCGGACGGCTCCGTCTCGTCTTCTCGACTTGCGTGACATCGAGGCTGTCAATAACTCGATAGACTCTTCTGTGCCTGACGAGGCGTGGTGTAACAGCGTAGCCTCCCGTTCCGGGTATGTCGTGAGGCGTCGGGCTCATACAGAAAACAAGCGGAATGCGCGTGATCCGTTGCCGACGAACACTGAACACTTCTTGATTTCGGCGCTCGCCTGTGAGCATGCCTCTGTGGTCGCTGCCGCAGATCACGCAGCTTTTGATGCGCACGATCATCCCCACGTGCAGCTCGTCGAACGACTCCACTAAAACCTCACGTTCCATCGGCCATCTCCACAGCGCGCCTCAGTCGCGCAGCGATAGCCTCATGGCGCTGGGCGGCAGCTAGCGTGTGATCGCGACAGTCGTGGTAGTCGATGTCACCAAGCGCTTGTGATTCCTCCACGTGGATTGCGGTGCTGTTGCAGGTGATGACGTCGCACTTGTCGCGATTCACGTGTTCCCTCCTGGCGTGACCTTTCCGCTGAACAAGCCAAGAACCTCGCCTGACTCCTGTGGCGGACGGATCGGCAGCACTCTGCCCCCCACATCGCCCGTGCTCTTGCGGTACACCGCCTCGATGCCGCTCGTGTTTGCCATGACGATCGAATTCTCCTCACGAAGCGTGTGGATGATCGTCTCCAGAAAGGTCGACTCCATGCGCACGCGGCGGAGAAGGTCTCGCCGGCTGATGCCGATCTGCCCTGTGCTCTCGATGGCATCGAGCACACGCTGCCTGTCGCGCTCCCAGACGCCGAGCGCGAGCCGCTCGCCTAGGTGGAAGATCGACGGCAGGTACAACTGCTCGACGAATAGGATCGCCCGCGTCATCGCCTCATACGACACGAGCCAGCCGTTGCCTGCCGCAGGCTCGCCCATGTCGGCTGCGTAGAGGAGCGCCACCTTAGCGGCGAGCGTCGTGGCGCCGGAGATGTGCGTCTGCATGCGGGAAGGCGCCGAGTTGGATTGCGCGTCGCGCGTGCGTGACCACTGCTCGAACACGTTCCAGGCTTGCGGGCTGAAGCCACCGCACGGGTGGAACGGGTAGTTGATCATGTTGTACAGAACGCCGATGAGGTAGTTGCGGGCGGCCGGCCACACAGTGGGCATCCTGAAATCCTCGCGCTCACCGTAGAGAAGCAACATCCGGCTGAAGAAGCCGCCGGTCCAGTCTTCTGTGTCTGTATAGGCGAAGAGAAGGTCCGTCGAGATCGCGCTCTGCATCGACAGACAGATCGGCGGCTCGATGATCGTCTTCGCCTTGCGCAGGTTCCTGACGTACGCGCGATCGGGAGGCCAGTCGTAGAGATCCATTAAGCACGTGCGGATCGGCTCTCCGTATCCCCGCTGCGTGGTTTTCATGAAGTGCCCGAACTCGCGATAGGTGAGCAGGCCGTGTGGTGTAGACCGGATCTGTGCGATCAGCTCTTCGTAGGACCCCGGAATCGGAATCACCAGCTCGGGGTTCGCGGTCTGCAGCAGATCGATTCCGATGTCCATCGACCCAGTCTTTCGAGCCGACCGGCTCGGCCCTACCAGCAGCGTGTACAGGTTCGGCATTAGCGTGCGCCCGGCCATCCACGGGCACGAAATCTTCCGGCCAATCGAGCTTGCTAGGACGGTTAGCCCAACACCTACGTGGTAAATCTCGGGCGCGTCGGAGCACTGAGCCGCGTACTGCACGTAACTACGGAGGAATCCCATACTCTGCGGCAGCGATTGCGAGATGCGGTCGGAGAGCATGCGGCCCTCTTGTGTACCCGATCGGGAACAACGACGTCAAGATCGTAGAATACTCGTGACACGAGAAAAATAATTCTTGACGGTTTTGTCCGGACGGCGTTACAACTTGCGACCGTACGCCCCGCCATGACAGTCGCTCAGATCTCACTGCCGCCTCCGCCTGCGCGCGTTATTCTGCAACCGTCCTTACACGGTCGTGGAGTACGAAACTACGTGTATTCGGGCGAGGTTGACGAATGGCACGCGCCTGGAGTGCTCGTGAAGGGAGGCGCTTCGCGATGCGCTGTCGATGCGGCCTGGCTGGTGGAACGGGTACTCGGACCGGCCAAGAAGGCGCCAGTCATCTGGCCTGGCGTCCCCGGCGTTCGAGATCGTGCAGTCCAGTTGGGGGCAGATCGGGGGCTCTATCACTACCAGCAGGAGGGCGCTGCTTTTCTCGCTGAGCGCGACTACGCGGGCCTGTTCGACCAACCGGGTGTTGGTAAGACAGCGCAGTCGCTGATCGCGGCAGAGGCGCGGCTTGCGATGGCGGTTGTCCCTTCACCGACGATGCCGTGCGTGCTGATCCTCTGCCCGGCGCTGGCGAAGCGCCACTGGCAGCGCGAGGTCACGAAGTGGACAGGGCACGAGGCATCCGTGCTGCAGTCGCTGACGCCGACAGAGCTGCCACAGACCCGCTACGTGATCTGCAACTACGACATCCTGTACGGGGCCCAGCGCCGGGATGCATCTGGCGTGAAACACGAAGTCGAGCATCTTCCTGGCTGGGCGATGACGCTGGCGGGCCGGTTCCCGATCGTGATCATCGACGAGGCCCATGCCTACCGCGGCCGACAGTCGCGGCGCACGCAGGTGACGAAGAAGATGCTGAAGGGCGTGCCCGTCGTGTGGGCGCTGACCGGCACGCCGATGCCAAACTACGTGCGGGATCTGTGGGCGCTGATCGATCTCATCAGCGACGGACTGTGGGGCTTCAGCTACTGGAGCTGGGCGAAGAAATACTGCGGGGCGGCCCAGGCGCAGTACGGCTGGAAGGACACTGGCGCGGACAATCTGCCCGAGCTGTCTGCGCGGATGACGTACTTCACCATCGGCCGGAGCGCTGACACTGTGGGCCTGGAGCTGCCGGAGAAGCGCCGCGAGATTTACCGTGTCGACGTCACCGTGAGCGCGCCGACCGTGCACGAAGGCCACCAGGCGATGACGAAGAGTGGATTCGTGGCGAAGGCGCTGCGGATGACGGCGCGGGCGAAGCGCTCTGCGGTCGTGGCCCAGGTGGTCGAGGCGCTCGAAGCAAAGCAGAAGGTTGTGGTGTTCGTGTACATGCGCGAGCAGGCGGAAGAGGTCGCGAAGGCTGTGCGCGAAAAGATCGACTGCCCGATCAGCTGCGTGCACGGAGATCTGACGCCGGACGGCCGGGACAAGCAGGCGGAGATCTTCCGCGAGATCGCCGCGCCAGCAGCGTTCATCGCCACGATCGATTCGGTGGGCGTGGCCATCTCGCTGGTGGGCGCTGATCTCGTGCTCTACGGCGATCTCGTGCCCGAGCCCTGGAAGCTGCTGCAGTCGGAGAAGCGCTGCCATCGGCACGGCAGCACGAAGCGTGTGCTGGTGCGCTACCTCATCGGAACGGGCACGCTCGACGAAGGCGTGGCGGAGACCGTGGTCGAGAAGCTCGCAGCCATCGAGGCGGCGCTGGGCGCGGACAGCGAGTCCCAAGAGGTGTCCGGGATGCTCGGCGGAGAGCGCAAGACGGACGAGACGATCATCGACGGTCTGTTCGCGCGGTTGAAGGCGATGAAAGGAAGCGGAGACGATGAGTTGTAAGTGGAACATCAAGTGCACGGTATGCGCTGACGACTCGAAGCCAGTTGACCTGGACGACGCGGTCTTGCAGCTGGGCGAGGGGTCGAACCACAACGAGCCTGCTGCTGTTGCTGTGGCAAAGGCAGCGCCGGCCCTGGCGGCGTTTGGAAAGGCCGTGCCGAGCGCGATCGTCGATCCACAGACGTTCGATCTGGGGTGGGGCGGAGGTGGGGTTTCTGCGGCGTGGTTCACGCGGCATGACGGGCACAAGCTCGTGGTGGTCAGTGAGTTCGGCGAGCTGAGCGACGAATACTGGCCGGAGGAGAAGCGCTGATGCCCGACACCCGTTCACCTGAAGAGCCCGGTCTCGCGAAGGTCATTCGTCCGGGGCACCGCTTCGGTCCCAAGGAAGTGAACCCGATCCACCGCACGGCGGTCTCTGGGATCACTGCTTTCGCTACATGCCCTCAGTACCACGCGTTCGGCTACGAGATGAACCTCAAGGCGGCAGACGAGAAGCCCGCCCGCAAGGTCGGCACGCTGGTGCATGTGGGGCTCGCCTACCGCTACGGCGCGCTGCTGCCGGTGAAGCCGGAGTGGATGGTGTACCCGGACGCGCGCACGGCGCTGTGGACGGTCGCACAGGGGGACATCGAGGCCGGCACCGAGGCGTTGCGGATCTTCGACGCTTATCAGGCCCACCATCCCAGCGAGCAAAATATCTGGGAGCCTGTGCTCGTCGAGCACCAGTTCGAGGTGATGATGGACGTGGACGGCACGCCGGAGCGCTACACCCTGCGGATCGATCTGCTGGCGCGAGACATGCGTGATGGTGCGTTGGTGCTGGTCGATCACAAGACGACATTCAAGCTCACGCGGAACACCGGGTACAGCTACCGAGCCGATCGCGAGATGCTCACCGGCCTGGCGCTGTGCAAGGCAAACGGCTACGACATCCAGCGCGTTGTCATCAACGCCATGACGAAGGAGCGGCCTGAGCCACACTTTGGCAGGTTCGACGTGCCGCTGAGCGAGGCTGCGTACAACGATCTCGGACCGAACACGCTCTACTGGATTCGCCAGATGCGGGCGGTCCAGGTGAGCCACCCCGACCCGCGTAGCCGGCCCCGCGTGTGGGAGTCGTGCGTTCGCAAGTATGGCATCTGCGATATGTGGCCGATCTGTTCAGATGGGCTGCACCGCATCGCTGAATTCACGAAGAAGTGGTGATTCATGCCAGATAACTGGACAGACAAGGAGCTGATGGGGTACTTCGTGATCCACGCGAAGACCGATCGCGCTCTCTTCCACGTGGATCACGTTCGCAGGATGTTTGCACTGGCCGAAGAGACGCACGAGCTGCCGGCTGATGGGTTCGTGGCTGTTCCCTACTGTGATTAGAGAGACACGATCGAACGTGCGCTAGCTGCCGCCACTACTTGAAAGGAAAACGCCATGGGAAACAAGGTTCAGAAGCCCGAGAGAGCCGATCTACAGTCACTGTTCAAACGAGGTCAGACGTCGGTTGACCCGCACGATCTGGTGCTCATCACGGACAAGCGGGATCCGATGTACGACGCGCGAATCCACCTGGCTGTCCCTGATGAGGATGTGCTGAACTTGGCCGCGGTCGGGTTCGTGCAGCCAGTCGCTGTGCGCCTGCGCGGCGATGAGCCGGTCATCGTGGATGGGGTCCAGCGCGTGAAGCGAGCCCTGATCATCAACCACATCACGGCCAAGCACGTGTACACAGGCCACGTGCAGGCGGTGAAGGACGCGATCATCCGCCTCTCCGCTTCCGGGTCAGCCGCCGGACGGCGAATCATCGAGCTGTGCTCGACGGGCGTGAAGGTTCCGATCAGTGTCCACCGTGGCAAAGAGGCCGATGCCTTTGCGGCGAAGGTGAGCGCCAACGAGTTTCGCCAGGGCGATACCATCATCGAGAAGGCCCGCAAGGCGCAGCAGCTCAACAACCACGGGCATGACGCGGCTGACATCGCAGCCATGTTCAAGGTCCACGTAGGCACCGTGAAGCGCTGGCTGGCCATGGACACAGAGAAGGAGCGCGGGCCGCGGAAGAAGCGAGCGAAGCTGGCGCGGCCGACACCTGCGCGGATCCAGAAGACGCTGGGTGTGGTGGAAGCAGGGGAATGGTCGGCCGAGCAGCTCGTGCTGGTGGAGTGGCTGCTCGGGAAGACCAACGACGCTGCACTGTTCGAGGCGCTTCCTTTCCTCAAGCCTGCGTCGGCCGAATCGAAGGCCGCGTGATGCCGCGGACAGCAACGAAAGAGGAGCGGGACACGATCATCTCCGCCGCGACGAACCTCATCGGGGAAGGCGTCGCGCGGATCAAGGTCATCGAGATGTTGTTCACCGCAGCCGCCAGCCTGGCTGTGCCTGCAGTGGATGATTCTCCGTGCACCGACGGGCGGGGGTTGTGCCGCTCGTGTTTCATCGAGAGCGCTGAGGACGTCTACGACAAGGTGACCATGCTGGACGCCAGGAGGACCGAGCGTGCCCATTGAAATCGTCGAGGGGGAGGCGGCGGTCGCCAACGTCTACGCTCAGCCGGCCAATGTCATGCTGTACGGACCGCCCGGCATCGGGAAGACAACGTCGGCTATCTCGCTCTTCTGCAAGGATGGCAAGTGCAGTGCCTTCGCTATCCCGTGCGAGGATGGTGCGCTGAAGACGATCGCGTCGCTCGGTCTGCCGATTCCGTCTCACCCAAAAGAGACGGTGAAGACCTGGGGCCAGATGGTGGACACGATCGGATGGCTGGCGCAGCCGGAGAACCGCGGGCGCTTCACCGGAGTTGTGCTCGACGGCTTCAGCCCCTTCGCGGCGAATCTCTACCGGGAAGCGGCAGCGTCACTGAAGGGCAACAACAAGTTCGACATTCCTGTGATGGTCCGCAACGCCATGTTCCAGCTCCGCACGTGGTTCAGGGCGCTGGGCCTCCACTGCATCATCGTGGCGCACGCACTGCCGCCTACCGTGCAGGATGGAATCTTCTATCCGGGGCTGTTCGAGGTCGTGCCGAAGTCGATCGGCCGCATCCTGTTCGGCGAGATCGACACCGTGTTGCGCGTCGACTACATCACGCCGGGGCCCGGCCAGAAGCCGATCCGTGTGTTCTTCACTGGAGGTGAGATCTGGCCGCAAGCGCTCGGCCCGATGTCAGTGCCGCCGCCTGACTGGCGCAGCTGGCTGATGAAGAACCGCGAGGGCTGCAACGACGCTGTGGTGCCTGCTGACCTGGGCGCGTTCCTGCGCGGGCGGCGGCCAGCATATCAGGGGCTGTAGTTGCGTGCTGTGTCGATGGGGACCATGCACGTGGTGTTACGGATTCACTAGAGGAGACAGCGTGCCCAAGAAGACCAAGAAGACGAAGAAGACCGAGCCCAAGAAGAAGCGCGGGAAGTGCACCAACTGCCGACGTGTCGGCCACAACAAACGCACCTGCCCGAACTAGTCCCAACCAAACACAAGAAGGAGAAGATCACTATGTCAGCATCATTCGGAGGAGGAGCGTTTCCTGGAATGCCCGCGGCTGCGGCGCCGGGCGCACAACCACAGCAGCAGCAGCCGGCCGGTTCCGGATTCGTTCTGGTCATCCCGCCGGACATGGACTGGCAGCCGATCGACTCCACGGACGTCCTGGAGAAGGACGGCTACTACATGGCGCGGATCAAGACGGAGAAGGCGCAGACCGGCGAGAAGGACAACCACGGCGTGTGGCTGACGCTGGAGCTGGGCGATCCCGATGTCGTCGGCAAGCAGCTGTCCAAGTTCATGGTGGACCCGCGTGCCACGAAGGGCGACACGTGGTGGACCTGGCGCTCTCTGCTGCGCTCGATCACCGGGCAGATCCAGGGAGGCCAGGTGGGCATGACGTACACGCCCGGCGCGCTGGCTGGCCAGATCGTGTACATCCGGACCGGCGCGTACATCGACAAGAAAGGTGGCACGGCCACCGGTGTCGACGCGTTCATCACGCGCCCTGAGTGGGAGGAGGCGGTCACGAAGAACACGCACCGCTGGGAGGCCAAGCCGAAGTCGCGCAGTGAGGGTGGCGGGCCGGCCGGCGCGCTGCCTGGTGCGGGGTCGAGCGCTGCGTTCCCGGGCCTCGGAAGTGGTGGCCTGCCCGGTCTGCCGAACAACCCGATGAACCCCGTGACGGCTCCGAGCGCTCCGCAGCCTGCGGCGGCGGCTCCGATGGCGCAGGCTGCGGCGGCTCCGGTCGGCTTCCCCGCGGTGGCGCCTCCGGTCGCTCCGGTCGCTCCGGCGGCGCCGCAGTTCGGCGGGTTCCCGGCAGCTCCCGGATTCGGTGGTGGCTTCGCTCCTCCGGCGGCGCCTCCGGCCGCTCCCACGGCTCCGCAGCCTGGCGCCACTCAGGCGTTCCCGGGCTTCCCCGGGTTCCCCGCTGGCAACAACGGACAGCAGCACTAGAAATCCTTCAGCTCTTCCAGGGGCGGGCGCGAAGCGACGAGGGGCGTACACCAATCGGTGCAGACGCCCGCTCCCTGGAGGGCTGATTTTTACCTCATAGGAGATCACATGGATTTCATTCATCCGGACACGTGGCGACCGATTCGCAAGCTGGTGCTCGATGCGATTCCAAAAAGCGGAGAGGGCATCACATATCGCGCGCTCTTACGTGCTGTCTGCATGGAGACGAGCGACCTGAACAGAGTAGTGGCCACGCTGCGCGAGGAGGGCGTGGTTATGGTCAATCACGCTGGGTTGGGCGCTCTGCTTGTCCAAACGGAGCCCGCCACATGAGCTTTCTCGTTTTCGACATCGAGACCATTCCTGACCGCGAGCTGTGGAAGTCGGAGGAGGCTCCCAAGAAGCGAGGCGCCAAGGCCGACGATTCTCCGTTCGCGCCACACTACGCGCACATCCCCATCGCGATCGGGTTTGCGCTGCTCTCCGACGACCTGGAGCTGCAGACGATGGGCGTGGCCGGCACGACGACGTTCGGCGCGAACGAGGCGGCTCTGATTGGCGCCTTCCATACGTTCGCCGCGCAGGCAGATCCTGTGCTGGTGACGTACAACGGCCGGGGCTTCGATCTGCCTGTGCTGTCGCTGCGCAGCTTCAGGCACGGCATCCCGCAAGGCTGGTACAGCCCGCAGCACCGCAAGCGGTACTCGGAGGAGCGGCACATCGACCTCATGGAGCAGCTGACCGAGTACGGGGCGATCCCGTTCAAGGGGTTGTCTCTCGATCAGGTGGCCAAGCTCGTAGGGCTGCCAGGCAAGCTCGGCTTCGATGGCTCGATGGTCGCGGCGGCCTTCGCGGCAGGGAATGCGAAGGAGATCGAGACGTACTGCAGCCACGATGTCGCGCAGACGACGCTGGTGTTCATGCGCTACATGCTCATGCGTGGGCGAATCCCGGTGGAGCGGTATCAGCACGTAGCCGAGGTGTTCCTGAACACGTGCGGCGGGCGGGGGATGGAATTCGTCGAGAAGGTCGATCGCAAGCGCTTGCTGCTGGGGGCGTGATGACGAAGGCGGAGCCCACACTGACCACCACGTCTGTGCCCTCGACGGGCCGTGTCGTGGTCATCATGTGCAAGAGCGAGAAGAAGCCGCGCGAGCACAGGTTCACGCGGCCCATCACCGAGCACGGCAGCACCCAGCTATTCTTCGCGTGCTGCGTGTGCGAGGAAGAGCGCGTCTACGGAGTGAACGGCGGCTGATGCAATGGCGTTGAAGTTCTCAGGCGCGTCCGGGCGCAAGCCGCAGACCCCGGCAAGACGGTACGTGTACCGCGTACTGGCACGGATGCTGGATCCGCAGCTCTGGGATGACAGCAGCATGGGTCGTTGGATGCTTGATGGGCTCGATGAGGAGCCGGACCGTCGCCGCGTCATCAAGGCTATGCGGGCTGTCCGTGCCGAGCTGGAACGAAAGGGAAACGCTCCGTGATCGACTCCTCCACCGTCAACCTCGACGCCGGCCCGCCAGGCAGACAGCACACCTGGGCGATGGCGGCCGGCGCGAGGTGCGATGTGTGCCCTATGCGAAACGCGGGCAGAGGACCGGTCCCCCCGACCCTTCCGCCTGGCGAGATGGATATCCTCGTGATCGGTGAAGCTCCTGGGCACAACGAGATCGACGCTGGCCAGGTGCTCATCGGCGCGAGCGGCAAGGAGATCCGCACCGCGCTCCAGCAGGCCGGTGCCGACATGAGCCGCGTCGGGCTCACGAACGCAGCGATGTGCGCGCCGCTGGAGGAGATGAAGAAGCACATCCAGAAGTGCCGGCGGGCGAAGGTCCCGAATGTGATCGAGTGCTGCCGCCCGCGGCTCCGCGCTGAGCTGTCCCGGGCCAAGTTCGCGATCTTGATGGGCAGCGCTTCGATGGCTGGCGTGGAGATCCACGGCTCGGTCATGGAGATGCGCGGCATGCCGGCGCAGATTCCGAATGGCCCCCGAGCTGTGCCGATCACCCACGCGGCCTACGTTCTCCGCGAGGAGGGCCGGCGCATGCGGCCGATCTTCCACGCTGACGTGAAGAAAGCGGTGCGGATCAGCCGAGGCGGAGATACGTGGCAGGACCCGGCGTACTTCATCCCGACGACGGCGGATCAGGTCGTCAACTTCTTGCGGGCCCATCCGGGCCGGCTGGCAGTTGACGTCGAGACGGATGGGAAGGACCCCTGGACGTGCAACCTGCGCCGCATCGGCATCGGCAACGCCAGCGAGGTGATGATCTACTCGCCGCTGTCGGTGAAGGGGCACTGGATGCTGCCGCCGCACGAGATACAGGCGCAGAGCCGGGCCATCGCTGCTCACATCCAGCAGGCTCCGCGGCTCGATCTGCACAACGGCATCGCGTACGACTCGATCGTGCTGTGGCGGCACGGGATGCCTTTGGTGGACGCGAAGGTGTTCGACACGCTGGTGGCGCACCAGATCGGCATCACGTCCGAGCTGCCGCACAAGCTCGACTTCCTGGGCTCGATGTACACCGACGTCCGCTACTGGAAGAAGGACGTGAAGCACAGCGAGGTGAAGGACGACGCCACCCTCGACAAGTACCTGTCGTTCGACATTGGAGTCACCTGGACGTCGGCGCCGTACGTCGAGCAGAACTTGAGGGGGGCAGCGCAGGAGCACATCTACGCCATCGATTCCGAGCTGTTCCGCATCGGGCGCTCGATGTCAGCACTTGGTGTGGGGGTTGATCGGGAGAAGCAGCTGGCGTTCGCGACGGAGTATCAGAAGCGCTCAAACGAGCTGCTGCTGGAGTTCCAGACGATTGCTGGCACCGACGTGAACCCGAACTCGGTGCCTCAGATGAAGAAGCTGCTCTACGAGACGCTCGGGCTGCCGATCCTCGAAGAGCACATGACGGAGTCCGGAGAGCCGTCCACCGCAGAGCCCGTGCTGCTGGAGCTGCTCGGGATGGGGCTCGACCCTCGGGGGGAGAAGATCATCCACGCCTTGCTGGGCGTGCGCGAGGCAGAGAAGCTGCTCGGCACGTACACCGGACACGTGGAGGACGGCAAGATCGTGGGCGGCCCGCTCATCCATGCCGACGGACGTGTGCGCACCACGTGGCGGCCGGGGAAGACGTCTGGCCGGTGGGGCAGCTCGGACCCCCTCAACATGCAGAACGTGCCCAAGAAGCTGCGGGCGATGTTCGTGCCGGCGCCCGGGAACATCTTCGTCGCGGCTGACATGAGCGCGGTCGAGCTGCGGATGATCGCACTGCTTGCCGGGGATGAAATCCTGATCGAGGCGTTCAAGGCGTTCGACGAGAAGCGCGGTCCGGATGTGCACATCTTCAACGCGTGTGGCCTATTCCGCTGCCGGCCCGAGGACGTCACCGACGAGATCCGGAACTTCGTCAAGCGGTTCGTCTACGCACTCAACTACGATGCGCAGCCACCCACCATCTACCAGACGCTGTCGCTGCTGCGCGACGACAAGCTGCGCCCGTTGTTCCCGCACCTGACGCTGCCCGAGGTCGAGCGGACCTACAACGCGTGGTGGAAACTGCACCCGTCGATCCCGGACTGGAAGAAGCGGCTCATCCAGAGCTGGCGGGCCCGGGGCTACATCGCGACGGAGTACCACAAGCGCAAGCGGTTCTTCATCGGCGGCGAGAGCGCGACGGAAATGGGGAACCTGCCCATCCAGGGGGCCTCGGCTGATCTGCAGAATGACGCCATCCGGGCCGTGGTCTCGATGTATCCGTTCAACTTCGAGAAGCGCCGCGGGCTCAGCATCAACGGCCACGATCAGATCGTCGTGGAGTGCGGGGAAGATGAGGCGGAGGACGTGAAGCGTAT